>BNJU01003836.1_pt1 | contig 58352 bp, 82 predicted proteins | sample 8539281 | NCBI WGS metagenome assembly BNJU01 (sample SAMD00202456, study PRJDB9452) | human saliva metagenome | isolation source: human saliva | place: Japan
CATCTGGAAGCTCAGCTAAGCTTTTGAAAGAGAACTCGCATCAGAACCGAAAAAGAATTGAAAAAGAATCAAAAAGAACCCGCTAGTCTGCTTTTTGAGACTTGCGGGTTCTCTGCGTCCATTTTTCTTTACCAAACCCAAGTTTGAGACTGCGTGAAAACGGGGGCAGATCCTGAAGTAGGAACAAAGGTAATGGCGGCGGACGGAAGCAAAGTGCAATCCCGAAATGGGAAGGCGAACATTTGGAGCTAACGCTGACTCTTTTCGCTTAGGCTAAAAAACCAGCTGCAGTAAGAGCATATAGACGACCGTGCCTGCGGCAATGGAGAGCAGCATTTGCTTTTTCCATAGGTGCAGGGCGGCGGTAACTGCGATTGCGATGAACTCCGGAATTCCGTGAGCGCCGGAGAAAACGGAGACATGCTTTAGGCAGTATACCACCAAAAGGCCGAACACCGCGCAAGGCAGTGCCTTGCCGAGATATTGAACCGTTTTCGGCGTGGGTTTTTTGGAGGAAAAGATGAGGAAGGGCAGAAACCTTGTCAGCATGGTGCCGAAGATACAGATGGCGATGGTAGCAATTTGTTCGGATAAGCTCATGGGACTCATTCGGACACGTCTCCTTCCGCGTAGGCTATCTCAATCGGTTTTCGGAATGCCGTTAAGAGGAGTAAAATCACTAGCATGGCGGGGAGCATGAAAGCATCCGCGCCGAAGAGGAGTAGGCAGAGTAAACTTCCGCCGATTCCGATGAGGCCCGTGTATTTTTTCTTCTCCTTCATCCATTGGTTCATGAAGATGGTCACAAACATGGCAGTCATGACAAAGTCGAGCCCCTCGGTGTTAAACTTTAGGAGAGAGCCGATTAGGCCGCCGAGTGTTGCCCCGAAACCCAGTAGATGTGGATTCAAGAGGGTCACAAAGAACATAAACCAGCCGCGGTCCACATCGGCGGGTATATCTGCCGTATAGTTAATCGAAAAAGTTTCATCGCACATACCGAAAATCAGATAGGGCTTCTTCCAACCCATTCCTTTGAAGCGGTCCAACATGGTAATGCCGTAAAAGAGGTGCCTTGCCTGAACCAAGAGAGTCACGGTAAGCGTGGTCAGCGGCGCAAAGGCAGACATCAGCATGGAGACAGCGATGAATTCCAAGGAGTCGCCGTAGATGAGCATACTCATGAACATAGGGTAAACAAAGGAAAAAGCCGTTCACATTCATCAGGATGCCGTAGGCAAGCGCAAGGAACCAAAAAGCCGGCAAAGATTGGTAGCGTATAGGGAAAGGCAGCTTTCAGAGCTTTTTCGTTTCATCAATCCCTCCTTGAAAGCAAAAACAAACAGAGTGTAAAAATATAAATGAACGGAGAAAGAGTAACACCGAATACTAAAACACACAAGATGTAAATTATAATTTTTACGCTTACGGAGATGCCATGGAAGCCGGAGAAATCATCGCATTCAATCTGAAACGCTTGAGAAAACGAAAAGAACCTGACCCTGGGGCAGCTTGCCAATCTGGCGGGGGGTCAGCAAGGTGGTTCTCTCGCAGATTGAAAAAGGGAGAGGCAAACCCCACCATCAATACGATATGGAAGATTACGGGAGCACTGCAGTTGCCGTATTCCGCGCTCTTGGAAATGCCGGAAAAGGCTGCGGTTCAGATACGGAAAAAGGAGATTTCCGCGCTCGGAGGACAAGTACCATATCTTCAACTATTATGCGAAGACCGCAGATCGAAACTTTGAACTGTATCAGATTGAGGTGGAGCCGGGCTGCGAGCACGCATCCATCGGGCATTCCACGAACAGCTTTGAGTATCTGATGATGCTAAAGGGAGAGCTGATTCTGGAAACCGACGGTGAGGCGTATGCCCTCAAGAAGGACGATGCTATCTGCTTTGATGCCTCCGGCGCTCATTCTTATAAAAATGTCGGCAAGAAGGACGCCAAGGCGGTGTTGTTGATTCATTACCGATAAAGTGAACGCAGGATTTCTGTTCGGAAGCGGTTTTATCGGATAAGTCTACAGTAAGTCTATAGGAGGGGCGATATGAAGTTGTTGCTGACAGGTTTTACGCCATTTGCCGGCGAGACGATTAACCCGGCGCTGGAGGCGGTGAAGCGCGTGAAACCGGAGATTGCCGGCATGGAGATTGTAAAGCTGGAAGTTCCGACTGTCTTCGGAGAGTCTGTGCGCTTGGTTGCGGAGGCCATAGAGCGTGAGCAACCCGACTTTGTGCTCTCGGTCGGGCAGGCGGGCGGCAGAGCGGCGGTCACGCCGGAGCGTGTTGCCATCAATGTGGACGATGCGCGAATCCCGGACAATGCGGGACAGCAGCCGATCGATGTCCCGATTTTCGCGGACGGCGAAAACGCCTATTTTGCGACCCCTGCCGGTGAAGGCGATGGCAGAGGCCATACGGGAAGCCGGCTTACCCTCGGCCATCTCGAACACCGCGGGAACCTATGTCTGCAATCATTTGATGTACGGCGTCTTGTATCATTTGAATCGACATCATAAGGCCGCCAAGGCCGGATTCATTCATGTGCCCTATATCCCGGAGCAGACAGCGGATAAAACCCGGCGTTTCGTCCATGCCGCTCGACGACATTGTGAGAGCCTTGAGGCAGCGATTGCCGCGATACCGGCACATGAGACGGACGTAAAAACGGCTTACGGAAGAGAGTGTTGATAGCAATGATCGAGAAAAATCAGCAGTGACACAGCGTACTTTTGAAGCGGCGCTCACGTCGGAAGACTTGGCGGATTTGTTGTCGGATGCCGGACTACGGCTGATCCGCGCCTGGGGAGGTTATCGACCGAGCACGTCGGATTTGGAAAAAGCTCAATGACTTATTTCGCCTTCGCCCGGAGATCGAATTTTGTGCGACGGAGCCGGGGCAGCTTGAGGTCTTTCGGAATTGCAGCGGGTTAGCGAAGCGGTCTCAGGCTGCTTCGGTGAGGGGCTTCATGACTTAAAAAGCGCTGAAACGATTGCGTAGCCTCGGTCTAACGGAACCGAATTTCACAGCGCTCTCGGAATATGCGGATACGCTGGAGGAACTTAGCCTTTCCGGCAGATTCGGTAAGAAGAGCGGCGCTTGCCTTTCTAGCTTATGCGGCTCAAGGCACTTTCGCTGAACGGAACCACACTGGATTCTTTTTGCTTGCATCGGCAAACTTAAACTCACGTCCCTCTATGTATACGGCAACCGGCCGAACAGTCCGGCCGGACTGGAAGCACTGTCCTCGCTTCGGGCGCTTCGCGTAAAAAAACAATTCCTCCTGGACGGATTTTTTTCATTTCTGACAGAACTCGGAAATTTAGAGTCGCTATGCCTGGAGTACTGCGCCAAGTTGCGGGCGCTCGTTCCGCTCGACGCTTTGCATCAACTGAGATATGTAAGGCTCGGGAACTGTGACAGCCTCGAAGACATTTCGTCTCTCCGGAGCCTGCCAGAGGACTGTGAGGTCTTTGCGACGGGAAGAAAAACTTTTGCAGGCGGGGCTTGCCTATGAATACAGTCCGAAAACCGGCGTAGCGGAGTGGTGCAGAGAAGCTTCTCCCAATCTGCCGGCGGAGCTTCTGCGCGCGGGAGAAAGGTACAGTAGTAAGGCGGCGAAAACTCGGAAAAACGGCCGATAAGCCGGTCCGCAGGTCCTATTTCACACGGATTTGCGGGCCGGTTTTTTTCTTTGGGCTTATCTCTGTTCGGACTTGTCTTTCCGCTCAGAGAAGACTGTCAAAGTGCATAAAATGATTGCTGACTAAATGCCATCATTGTATAATAATCCCTAAACTCAGGGCGTGAATCGGGTCGGCTTGCGGTGAAAGCCAGGGAAGGTTACGGAAGCGAAGACTCACGCATATCGCCGGGGGATAAGGAGGAGGGGCATGAAAATCACGGAGATTCGGCTCGGAAGCATTTCGGTGCCGTTGCGGGTTCCGTTTAAGACAGCGCTTCGCACGGTGACGAGTGTTGAGGATATCATCCTCGAGATTCACACCGACACGGGAGCGGTGGGCTACGGCGAGGCGCCGCCGACGGGCGCAGTGACCGGGCACACCACAGGTGCCATAGTCGGGGCGCTGAAGGATCACATCATCCCGAATCTCCTCGGCAAAGATATAGATGCCTTTGAAGATTTGATGCAGCTTGTTCAGTCCTGCGTGCACGGAAACAGCAGTGCGAAGGCCGCGGCGGATATGGCACTCTGGGATCTCTACGGACAGCTTTATAAGCTTCCGGTCTACAAACTCCTCGGCGGCGCGCGAAAACAGCTGGTCACGGATATCACCATCAGTGTAAACGCGCCGGAAGAGATGGCGCGGGATGCCGCAACGGCGATTGCACGCGGCTATGACTGCCTGAAAGTAAAGGTCGGCGCAGACCCGACGCTCGATGTGGCACGGCTTCGGGCAGTGCGTGAGGTTGCGGGCGCCGACATCCGCCTCCGCATTGACGCAAATCAGGCCTGGGAGCCAAAGCAGGCGGTGCGCATCTTAAATGAGATGCAGGAGCAGGGACTAAAACTCGAATTTGTCGAGCAGCCGGTCAAGGCGCACGATATTGAGGGCCTCAAATACGTGACCGAGCATAGCTTTGTGCCCGTTCTTGCGGATGAGAGTGTATTCTCTCCGCGCGATGCGATGCGTGTACTGGAACAGCGGGCGGCGGACCTCATCAACATTAAACTTATGAAGTGCGGCGGTATCTATAACGCGCTGAAGATTACGGCTGCGGCGGAGATTTACGGTGTGGAGTGCATGATCGGTTGCATGCTGGAGGCGAAGATTTCGGTGAATGCGGCGGTGGAGCTTGCCTGCGCAAAGAAAGTCTTTACCCGCATCGATTTGGACGGTCCGGTGCTCTGCAGCGAGGACCCGATACTTGGCGGTGCGCGTTTTGAAGAGAAGTTTATCACGGTTTCGGATGAGGCCGGTATGGGCATCCGCGGCGTGGAGGGCTTGCGTTACCTGGATTGAGCATCAAACAATAAAAGATGGGGGAGAAAGAGATGATCACCAACGGGTTTACCTACATTGCGTTTCTTATTTTCCTTGCCGGGATGCTGCTGTTCCTGGAGAAAAAGACCAAGGCAAAGATTTTTAACATTGTGCCGCCGCTGGTCTGGATTTATGTGCTGAACATGGTCTTTTGCACCATGGGACTCTACAATTCCGAGGCCTGCGCGAATACCTATTCGGCGCTCAAAAACAACATTCTCTACGCCATGATTTTTTTGTCATGCTGCTTCGCTGCGACTTTAAGAAGCTCTCAAAGCTCGGCGGGCGCATGGTGGCAATTTTCCTCGGCTGTTCGCTGACCTTAGCAATCGGCTTCCTGATCGGCTACCCGATTTTTAAGGGCGCGCTCGGCACGGATACCTGGGGCGCGGTTGCGGCGCTCTATGCTTCCTGGGTCGGCGGTTCCGCGAACATGGCGGCCATGCAGGCGGCGCTTCCGGTCGATGCCGGTGCGTACAGCTGCGCGCTTGCGCTGGATACCGTTTGCTACTCGGTCTGGATTGCGCTCCTCCTGCTCGCGGTGAAGTACGCGGGGCGCTGGAACACTTCGGTCAAGGCAGACACTTCGACGCTGCAGGCCATTGCGGAGAGTGCGAATGCCGAGGTCGCAAAGGAGAAGAAGGCTGCGACCAGTGCGGATTGGATTTTCCTGATCGGCCTCTCGCTCATGGTTTCGGCGCTCTCCCAGATGGTCGGAAAGAGCTGCAATGCGGCACTCGCGGGCGTGGGTCTCGGTATGTTTGACAAGGGAACCCTGACGACGGTCTTTGTCAGTATCCTGGGACTCATCTGCGCGGGCACTTCGCTCGGCAAGCTCCCGGCGGTCGAAGAGCTCTCGAATGTATACCTCTATGTAGTGGTCTCGCTGCTCGCATCGACCGCGTCGGTATCCGACCTGCTCTCGGCGCCCATGTGGGTGGTATACGGACTCTTCATTCTGGTCATCCACGTGCTTCTCATGTATCTGCTCTCGAAGGTCTTCCACTGGGATCTCTGCATGGTCTCGACAGCATCGCTCGCAAATATCGGCGGTTCGGCCTCCGCACCCATTGTGGCCTCTGCGTATGACGCTTCCTATGCGGGCATCGGTGTTCTGATGGGCGTGCTCGGCGCGGCGATCGGAAACTTCTGCGGACTTGGTATGGGCGCTTTGCTGCGGCTATTCCTATAACAGCAGAGTCTTTGTGACAGTGTATCTTACTTGGGATGTCCGCAATGCGGGCATCCCTTGCCGTTGACTTAGAAGGAGGGTGCAATGAGAAAGAGCATCTTTGAAAGTATGTATCTGCCGCTTCCGTCTCCTGTGCAGCGGATAAAGGAGCGCGGGAATTTAGAAGAGGCAGAGACGTATTTGCAGCATTTGCTTGAGACGGGAGAGTGTCTTCCGGAGGAGCGGCGGCGCTTCCGCGCGGAGCTGGAGATACTGCGCCGTTTGCCTGCGGAGTATCCCTATACAAGGGCGGAAGCGTTGGAACTTGTGCGGCGTTATGTCCCGAATTTTTTTCGGAGGCGGACTTTGATTCCCTCCTTATGAGAGGCAAAAATTTTTTTGGCGTTATCTGGACGGGGAAGCCCGCTTTTTTTCGGGCGTTTCTTTGACTCGCTCTGTAAGACCGACTCCTTCTTTGCGGAAGCGGCGGATAGGCAAGGACACCGCATTCCCGGCAGTGACCGCAGGCTGCTTGAAGAGAGTGTGGAAAAGATGCGGGAGCAAGGGAGAACTTATGTGCGCATCACAGTGCGCGCGGAGCTCGAGCTGGAGGAGGCAGTTTTTTTCCGGGAAGAGGCTCTTGTTCGGGCTTACCTTCCTCTGCCGCGTGTTACGGAAGAGCAGCGTGACATTGCGCTCGAAGAAATGAGCGCCGGCGGGCAGCTCGGCGCGGGAAAGCGCGGCGCAGCGCGTTGTCTTTTGGGAGGAAAGACTCGGGGAAAACCATCCCTTTCTTTTTAAGCTATCGCTTTTCTGCATACCGAGTGCTACCGCGATGTCTACGGGACTTGCGGAGCGACTGCAAGCTGAGGGCAGAGCAGAGAAGCGAGTCGGAAAAATGAGACAACAAAAAAGTACGGTGCAGAAAAAGCGGGCCGAGAGCGGATATGACAGTGCCTTGTTTCCGCCGAGCGCATACTCTGAGAGCCTTGCGGCTGAGCTCACTGCAGGTGTGACAGAGCCCACTCGTCAAGGCAAAGTGCTTCTATGACTTCATCACAAAGAAGGTGCGCTACAGCTTCATGCCCTCTTATTTTTGCCTGGACAGGATGGCGGAGCGCTGCGCGATGGACCGCGTCGGCGACTGCGGCATTCAGGCTCTTTTATTCCTATCGCTCTGCGAGGCGGTCGGAATCCCGGCGCGCTGGGAGAGCGGCTAAAGACAGAGCCTAAGTTTATCGGCGCCCACGATTGGGTACGATTCTACATCCCCTCGTTCGGTTGGCGGGCCGCGGATTTATCCTACGGGGGTTCCGCTTGGAAGCGCGGAGACGAGCTCTTGCATCGCTTCTACTTCGGCAATGTAGACCCATGGCGCATGGCGGCAAATGCGCGTATACTTGGGGAGACGGGCTTCCCGGAGCCGGAATTTCGCGCAGACCCCTATGACAATCAGGTCGGGGAGATGGCGCTTGACGGGCGCGGCCTTCACTACGAGGAATTCCGCCGCCGAAAAGAAGTGCTGCGGGCAGAAGAAGTACCGCAGGTGATACGTCCGTAAGGAGCGGGAAAAGATGAGGGACAGGAGTTTTAACAGCTGGATGCAGCGGGTTCTCTTTCAAAACTACGAAGACTGGCATATGAAGGAGCCGAACTATAACCGGAACGGCTTTCATATAATCGGAATCGATAACACGCTGAAAGCGATGCAGGACGGATACATTCCGTACATGGAACTGACCCCGCCGCAGGCAATTCAGGGTTGCACGCGGATGAAGGTGACTGTCAACAAGAAAAAGGACTGTGTCGACTTACATCTGGATGTGGATGGCAGATTCTATATGATTCCGGAACTCGCTTATCCGGAGGCGGTGCAGATTCTGCGGAACTTTGTGAGAAGCTTAAAGCTTCCGGAAGCAAGCAGATATATCGAGGTGCAGCGTGTGGACGGCAAGGCGATTCAGGCGGATTTTTCGAGAACTCGCGCTGCTTTTGCTCGGTGACAGCGAGCGAACCAAGCGCTTTTTAAAAAGCATAAAGCCCTGACAGCCTCGAAGCTGCGGAAGATGCGCGGAATGCGCTCTACGAGGAGATGTTGGAGCAAAGAAGAGCGGTCGAACTTGAGTGGAAGTGTGATAAGGAAAGCTTCATCATGTTGGTCGGAAAGCTCTGCAAAAGGGTATCAGTTGGTAATCCGAGAAGACGGTTTGCACGATGCGCCCGGCGACATAGAAGGCTGGTGTCGGGAGCTGAGTGCACAGTGGAGCGATTACTGCCTCGCGGAGCTCGATATGTTCAGCGAGACGCATGGCGTATTTCTGCTGAAAAAGGGAACACTGTGATGAGGCGGTACGGCTGGCAGAGAAACTGTTACTGACCGTCAGGATATACGGAAACGGGGAGGAAGCACGAAATGTTTGATTCACTGAAGAATTTCTTTGGCGGCAAAAAGCAGCCGGACGGATCGGAAGCGCAGCAGCCGGAATCGCAGCCGGAAAATGCACTGAAAAAAGCGCCTTTGCGCTTTACGTTGATGGCGGAGCGAGTTGTGCCTGATGCCGGGAGAACGCTTTTCATGCCGAGGGGAGCTCTTTCGGCGAGGCCGCGGTCGGTGAGCGGGTCACGATTTTTACACCGCGACGGGAACATCTCCCACCCGATCTTAGAGGAGATAGAGGGAAGCGGCGCGGACACGAAGCTCTTCTTTTCGGGAAAAGAGGGCTTATCCCTCGATTGGACCTATGCCTTGATTACGAATATTCCCTATCAGATTGAGGTCGATGTGAACCGGCCGATTGAAAAACCCCTATCTTCTGGGGCTCACGCGGGTCGTATTTCGCTTTCAGCAGGAGTGGGACTTTCTGAAACCTCTTTTTCCGGGAGCTGGTGCGGAGTCACTACCTGCTCGGGGTACTCACGGACGGAAGTCTGCCCGAGGGGAGCGGTACGTTGACGCTGAAGAAGGGCATGCAGTTCGGCATTGCCCGCGTCACTCTGGATGAGGGTGAGCAAGCACTGCCGGTCTATACGGATTGGGACGCCATACGACAGATGGAAGCGCAGGGGGCAAACGGCTGGAAGCGGGAGACCATGGTGCTTCATTTTCCGCAAATCATCGGGATGCTCCGGGAAAACGAGGGCTTTGTGATCAACCCCTACGGACCGCAACTATTCTACGTCTCGCCCGACATCATCCGCAGCATTCAAAATTCCCCCGGGTATCAGAGTGAGTTCGGGGAGGCCAAGATGCAGAGCAAAGACCGTCGAGCGAGATAGCAAGATGATGCTCGGCTACCCCGCGGAAAACGAAGAGGTGACGGCTCTAAAGAGCGCGCTGCTTGCTTATGCAAAATCGCGGCGGGAAATTGCCATGCTGGACTTGCTTCTAAAGAGCGACGAGGACGGAACCCAGTCTTACCTTATCATCTTGGACGTGCCGGAGGAGAATTGTCGCGCGTATTTTCAGGAGATTTACAATGCCTGCCGTCATCTTTTGCATCGCGTCTGCTATATGGATTTTGTGACGCAGAGGCGGGCGGGATTCGCGGACGGCGTGCGGACAGAGCCGCCGCTCTATGTCCGAGAGAAGGAAGGCTGAGATAGCAAGCAAACAGGATTTACAGGCTGCTTGTCGCTTCGGATCGAAAGAGACATGATAATAGAGCGAAAAGCGGCTCGGAGAAAAAGCGTGAAAAAGCAAGCCTTTTCTAAGGGCTTGCTTTTTGTTGTGCGAAGAATGAACCTTCTCATTTGTCTGCGTTAATGCGATACTAATGTTTCCCAAAGTATAATCGATGAGATTAAGACAAAGGAGGCAGAAGCCGTGAGAATCCTGATTGCGGAAGATGAACGCAGCCTGAACGAAATCATTGCGAAAAAAAGCTCACATCGGACGGGTACAGTGTGGACTGCTGCTATGAAGACGATGACGGCCGAGGCTTGTACGAGATCGAGTTCTATGTGGGCAACACCGAGTATGACTACGAGATCGATGCACACTCCGGAGGCATCATCGAATATGATATAGACCGCGATTGATCCTCACAGATGCCCCGTTTCGGAAAAATGATTCCGAACGGGGCTCTTGTTCGTTGATTGGCAGCGCGAACGGCATTACAATATACCTAGAGATGACATGGAAAAAAATCGGCCCGATTGAATGTAAGCGTCAGGCCGATATTCAGATCGAATATCGAGAAATTTGTCTGTAGAAGGTATGCGAAGTGAGGGGCAATTATGTTGGATCAAAAGGGCTTTGATCTCTGGGCAGAGGACTATGATAAGCTTGTGGGGATTTCGAGGAAAAAAAAACACCTATCCCTTTGCCGGATACAGAGCAGTGCTCGGAAACATCTATCAAAGTATTATGCGAAAGCCGAAAGCTGTTGTTCTGGACCTTGGCTTTGGAAGCGGAAGGTTTGACGGCCAGGCTGTATGAAAAAGGGCTGTACCGTTTATGGGCAGGACTTTTCGGAGCGTATGATCGAACTTGCCGCGCAAAAAGATGCCGGAGGCGAGGCTCTATCAGGGGGACTTTGCAGAGGGGCTGGCAGAACCGCTCCTCAGAGAACGCTATGACTTTTATCATAGCGACCTACTCGCTGCATCATCTAGGGTGATGAGCAGAAGCTTCTGCTTTTGCAAGCCCTCCGCAAGCTGCTGAACCCGGGCGGGCAGCTTTTAATCGGCGATGTGATGTTTGAGGACCGGGAGAAGCTGGAGCAGTGTCGAAGGGAGGTGGGCGATGCCTGGGATGAAGAAGAGATCTACTTTGTTGTGGACGAACTGAAGCAGATGTTTCCGGAGCTCAGGTTTGAGAAAAATTTCGTTTTGTGCAGGTGTGCTGGAGCTTGACTGTGAGGCGTTGCGCGCAAGAGAATAAAGAAAAAAAGAGCGGAGCGCCTTGTTTTTCTTAAGGCATTCCGCTCTTTTTTTACGGTCAACAGATCAGAGTGTTGACCCAGTTCTTACGCACGACAGCACAGGCAGCCGCAAGGTCGTGTTTTTTGCAGGGCGGAGATCAGCTCCTCATGCGACGGCAGCGGCAACCGAGGCCGCAAGAAGCTTTTATCGGTGTGGACCGTGCGAAGTCGATTGCTCTGGGACACGCGGGTGTCTCGGCATCCTCGGTATCCTTCTCCAAGGCAAAGCTCGACGACGATGACGGAAGAGGCGTGTATGAGATTGAGTTCTAGTGGGCAAACACCGAGTATGACTACGAGATCGATGCACACTCCGGCGCGATACTGGAGGCAAGTGCGGAGAATGATTGAGGATGAGATGAGATGATGAGATGAGATGCCCCTCCCGGGAACGGGAGGGGGCCTTCCATGTCAAGAAAGAAGCGATGAAGAGGGAAATCCGCATTGAATTGTAACGCAAACGGCGTTACAATCTTACAAGGAGGTGATTGTCATGGAAAAAACAGCGACATTAAACTTGAGGGTCAATCCGACATTGAAAGCGGATGCTGAGGCAATCCTCGGACAATTAGGTCTTCCGATGTCAACGGCAGTGGATCTGTTTTTAAATCAGATAGTGCTTACGGGTGGGCTTCCTTTCGCAGTGAGTTTACCCGCTGTGCCTGCTGGCATAGATGCACGTGGGATGAGCGAAGAAGAAATTCGCGAAAAACTACGGAGAGGTTATGAGGATTACCGGAGCGGAAAGGTGCAGGATGCCGCAAGTACATTTTCAAAGTTTCGGGATAGTCACAGAAAATGAAGCACTATACGGTCCGGATTACAAATCAAGTAGTCGAAGACATGGAGAAGCTGTATACGTATATCGCTGTTCAGCTCAGAGCGCCGGAGAACGCAATGAGGCAGTACGATAGGATTGCGGAAGCCATCCTCACGCTTGACCGATTTCCCGAACGATTTGGGTGTTTCACACCGAACCGGAATACTCTATGGGTATTCGCAGGATGGTGGTAGATAACTTTTTGGTCTGCTATGTCATCGAATCGGATGTTGTCACGGTAACGAATGTTCTGTACGGAGCTTCCGATGTTCGACAGAGATTGAAGAATCGTAGAGAGGGCTGAGAAGGAAAGTCGTTGTTAGTGCATGAGTGTTTAGTCGCAGACCTTAATTACGAGGTCTGCGACTTTTTTCGTGTTTCTTGCTCCCTTGCCCTTTGCTGGAGCGGCTGTCATACCTGTGCTAAAATACAGGTAATGGGCAGTGGTTTTTGTAAAAAACACCGAACGATTTGTTTGTCGATGCGGATGAAAACAAAAGGGGAATGACAGATGAAAGGCTATGCGGAAACAAGGCATACGGAACAGTAGAGCCAATCAAGGGTACGAATCCGAGGCAGCTTTATGAGCATCAGAAGCAGGCCATGGAGAATCTGAGTATCATGGATACGGAAGAGAAGTACAGTACTTTGGTTGTGCTCCCGACCGGAGGCGGTAAAACCTATACGGCTTCGACTTGGCTCTTAAAGCACGCGATTGACCGAAACAAGAAGATTTTATGGCTGGCACATCGCCACACCTTGCTTGAGCAGGCCGCGGAGTCCTTTCAGAAGTATGCGTATGCGACAACAATTCCGCATACGAGCTCCTTTACCTATCGCATTGTATCCGGTGCGGTGGCTCACGACCGCGCGGTTGATATCAAAGCGAAAGACAATATTCTGATCGCAAGTAAAGACAGCATAGGGCGCAATCTTCCGGCCTTGAATTCGTGGCTGAAGGGGGGGAAGATGAATTGTACCTTGTCATTGATGAGGCGCATCACAGCACGGCAAAGACCTATCGCAGGGTGATTGAGTACCTTCAAAAGAAGGTCAAACATCTCAAATTAATCGGCTTAACCGCAACACCGTTCCGAACGGGCGAGGAGGGCGCGGGACAGTTGGGAAATCTTTACCTGAACGGCATGCCGGAGCACAGGGGGATTGCCTATAAAATTGATTTGAAGGAGTTAATCAAGCGTCGCATTCTCGCAAAACCGATTTTTACAACCTGTCTGACCGATGAGTCCTACGGACAAAACCTAGGCCTTGATGATTTGGAGAAGATTCAGCATTTCGATACACTTCCCGAGGAGCTGGCCAAAACGATTGCGGAGAGCGCGGCGAGAAACAAACTGATTGTCAATACGTATCAGAAAAATCAAGACGAATACGGGCAGACCCTTGTTTTTGCGGTGAATGTGGTACAGGCGATTACGCTGTCGAAACTCTTTAACAAGGCCGGAATCCCGGCTGATTTTGTGGTGTCCCCGATTCGGGACGAGTTGACCGGAGCCAACATCAACCAAGAAGACAATGAGCGGAAGATTCGGGCATATCAAGAGGGAAAGTTAAAGGTTCTGGTCAACGTGATGATACTGACGGAAGGCGTGGATCTTCCGCAGACCAAGACTGTTTTCTTGACACGTCCCACGGTCTCGACCATTTTGATGACACAGATGATAGGGCGCGCGCTGCGAGGAGAGGCTGCCGGAGGTACCGCGACGGCGCATATTGTATCCTTTGTAGACAACTGGAATGAGCACATCGCCTGGGTTAATCCGGAGAGTTTACTTGCGGGCGGTGAGGATACCGACAAACAGGCAGAGCGCGAGGCAAGGGCCATCCGCATGATATCGATTAAGAAAATCCAGGAGTTCGCAGCTATCATGGATGATTCCGTCGATACGACAGCCATAGAGAGTGTGCCTTTTGACAAACGAATTCCGATCGGCATGTATATGATGTCGTATCAGGAACAGGAAGGTATGGATTTGAGCTGGCAGGTGATGGTCTACGACAGCACCAAGAAGGCATATCAGAGACTGATGAAGGCGCTGCCGGACTTGTTCGATTCCTACGGAAATGATGACGAGTACCCGCCTGTCGAGCTCATCGATGAGATGGAAGAGCAGTGCAGGGCAAGCTTCTTTACCGGCGATATGATTCCTTCGTACGACCCGGAAGATATTCGCCACATTCTGATGTATTATGCGCAGCACAGCGAAATACCGTCCTTCTATACCTTTGATGAGATTGAACACAGCAAACTCGACGTGGCGCAGATCGCGCGACACATCATTGAGTCGGGTATGAACTATCTCGAGCAGACAAAGTATTTAAATGAACTCTGGGAACAGGGGGATGAAAATTTGCTGCGCCTGTTCTTCGGGATGAAGAGCTATTTTAGACGCCAGGTTGATATAGAGCTTCAGAGAATCGTGGAGCCGGAGACCTTTGAGACGAAAAATGTCAGTTACGGGAAGCGCCGCTTTGAGGATATGCCGCTCGGTGAGATGCGCAAATATCCGGGAGGTGCGGAATATGAAAAGACCTTGCGTGAACAGGCCTTTGCGAAAGCCAAGATGAAGGGCGGCAAATACACCTGCGCTTGTTGCGGCAAGCAGTTTCGAAACCGCATTTACTTACAGATAGACCACATCGTCCCCATGAATCAGGGTGGAAAAAGTGTTCCGGAGAATCTACAGGTTCTGTGCAGGACTTGTAACGGGGTAAAGGGAGATCACTGATGGAGGTCTGCCTTACCCCGCTTGAGATGGCCTGCATCGAGGAGAGCATAGGCTTGGTGATAAAAGATACCTATGCGCTGGAACGGCTTGTATGGACCTTTGAGAAGAACTTGCTTCCGGAGATTTATCGCGACAATCTAAAGAAATTGGATGCTGGCCGTCCATTTTTGCGGTGCCTATCTTCACGACAGGGTCTGCGCTTGCGTCGGAGTTTCCGCTCATCGCGAAAGGGAACTGCAAGAGATCAATGCGAAAAACGACCTGAACCTTCTCAGAGCAAGCAAGCTCTGTTTGAGATGGAGTTTTATGAGCTTGAGTTTTATCTGAAGCGCATGCGTATTGTGATTTTTGTACCATGGGAAACAGAACTATGTCCGAGTGAAGCTCAAGACGCTTTTTGCGGGCATACGGATATCAGCGCAGAAGTGCAAAGCTTATGACGTTTCTCAAGCAAGGCATGGAGCGCTACGGCCTGGTTTCCTTCTGCGGGGCAATCAGCGTTGTGACATCGAAGAGATTCGTTTGGATGATATGATTAGTTTTCGCGTGATGAAGCAGTAAATGCAAGGAAGAGGTATCGACGTATGAAACAAAACCAAGGACTGGAAGCTTGTCACGAGGGAACACGTTATCTGTGCCATAAAGCGCTTTTGTGGAAGAAAAGGCCCGAGTATCCGGCGGCGCGTTCTACCTATCTTATCTACGAAGGAAAGAAATACCCGGCAAAACACATACGCGGAATGGCCTATCGAGAGGCTTTCGGAATTGAGATTGGCAAGGATGAGTATTCGGGCGGTATGGAAACGGTGCGTTTTTTCGAGAGGCTCGGATTTGAGACCTTACACATCGAAAAAAAGAGATTGGAAGAAAGTCCGGATGAAGCAAAAAGAAGAAAGCAATCTTTCCGACAAGAAAGTCAAACTAAGAGTCTGCATGTATCTCCAAACGGAGGGGGAGAAGGAACGGAAGCCGTTCGAGAAGGCGATGCGTGTCGTGAAGGACAACAAGATTGATATTCTGGTATTTCCCGAGTTCTGCTATGTGCCGTTTTTAGCGGATGTGTGCTTCCCCAATATCCTGTCGGAGAGAGATTATCATTCCTTTGTCGAGAAGGCAGAACGCCTCAGCAGAGAGCTCGGTTGTGCACTGATTGTCAATGCTGAAGATATCAAGGGGCATATATACAGCATCTATGTCAATGCAGGGGCAAAGAAGAATGAAACCCGGCATGCCCTTTACATGAAAGCACACTAAGACGGGATGCTCTGCATTTGAGACGGAGAATTATCCGGAAGTCATTGAAAGTTTGTTCCGTCCCATTGCGCTCAAGGGCTATAAAATCGGCATGTCGATTTGTTATGACTGCAATCATTCCCTGTTCGGCAGAATTTACGGTCTTCAGGGCGTGGATTTGATTTTTGAATTCCACCGGGGGCGATGTTGTTTATTCGAAATGGTATCGCTATAACAAGGTCAGAGCGATTGAGAATCACTGCTTTCAATCTGGTCACGATGGGTGGAAAAAGAGAAAACAAATTATGTTTATGGCTTTTAATCGCCTCGGCGGAGTGATGGAGCCGGTATGTTTAGATCGGCAGGCGGTTGATGCAGAGATTTCCCGCAGGGCTCTTTTTGTTTGATCTCGGGAAAGACGATGCCCATATGACTGCGGAAGAAGTTCAACTTGCGACCGAGAACAAGTACCAAGCGTTCAAAGCTCCGGCGGCAAATGTACACCGGCTGCTGCAATCGGCAAAAGCGGATTTCTCAAGGTCTGTATGTCCGAGCCCATGAGGATTGCTAATCTTGTCATTGCCGTCTTAGAAGGGGATGATATTTTTAAAGGCCGAAAAAGTTTTGCCTTTTGCTGTATTCCGATGCGTTGAAGTCGATTCCAAACAAGAGATACATTTTGGTCAGTTCTTATGAGCATTTGGATGAGGATAAGTTTCGCAATCAGCTTTCCACAGTTCTAAAGGTGAGAGCGATGGAAAATTTCTGTGCGGTGATCCTCTATTCAGACACAAAAAATGTTTGCTACCAGACGGGAAAGGCAAAAAATCCGCAGGAGCTGAAAGCTGTCCGCGGGATGTACGGAATTGACCTCGGAAGAACAAGCGGGTCCGGAAGCAATCTGGAGAAATAAGGAAGGTTGCAAAGCCGCTTGGCGAGAGAACTTTGAGCGACTCATCGTATATGGCAATCAAAGTTTAAGCAAATCGTAACGGAAACTTACTTTGCTTTTGAAGCCAAAAGAGAGACAATTTACTTGCAGCAGTTTCAAAGAAAACAGAACTTTGTACTTAAGCGTAGGCGCTTTGGGATTCGGTTTCACGGCGCAGAGCGCGGTACCTTATTTGCTTCCGCGGGAGTGTCCGGAAGCCGAGGAGGAGCAATATAAAAGTTATTCTGATCAGGCATTGCAAAGTAAAATATGACTGGCGCAGCTTTTACAGCTCGGCGGAATTTGACCGGGCGTGCAGAGAGTACGACAGGGCGCCGATTGAAGTCGCAAATGCCGTCAGCCATTCAAGAGGCAGTGGGCGCTGTTTACATCAGTCGCTTAGAGCGAAGCAAAAAGCACTGCGCTTTGCCTCTATCGGTAAAAGCGGAAACTAAAAACAGACGGAACTCTTGGACGAGGTTCCGCTAAGATCCGGTTTTGATACGAAATTACGGCTGCCGCTCTGGTTTTGGAATCTGACGGGGAGAATCCAGTGGTTTCTGAATCATCCGAGGCAAGCCGAATCCAGACGTCTCACAGAGCGCCGCGCGAGAAAACTGGTCGGAAGAGTATGCGCTGCGGGCGAGGACTGCATCCTTATAACGCACGGATTTTATATGCATACGCTGGTGAAAGAATTTCAAAAAGCGGCTTTCAGACAAAGCAGCAAAGAGCGCATTACCAAAACGGGCAGGGGAATTACACTGTGGCTACCGAAAGAGAGACAAATATGAGCAGTCATATTCCGGAACAGGACGAACAACTCACCCGGTTTTTGGGGAGGTTTCAAAATAAACTCAGATGCATTCTGGGCGCTAAGCTTATCGGCATCTATATCCACGGTTCGGTGGCGCAGAATGCCTTTCGCTGGGAGCGCTCCGATGTGGATGCGCTCGCGGTGGTTTCGGAGCGGCTCAGCGCGGCCGAGCGCCTTCGCTTTGTTGAGGAGATGCGAACGCTCAGTGAGGTAGGGCCTGCGAAGGGAATTGAAGTTTCCGTGCTCACGGAGCAGGAGCTTATCGAGGGTTCGCACCCCTATGTCACGGAATGCCATTATTCGCCCTTTTGGGATGAATATGTCCGCGAGGCAGGTTGGGAGAATTGGGATGATGAATCGCGCAGGGATGAGGATATCACAAGCCATATCTTTAACCCTAAGGCAGAGGGGCATCGTGCTCGAAGGGCCGGAGATTACGGCGCTCTTTCCCGTCATCTCCCGCGAGACTTTTACGGAGAGCATCGCTCACGATGAGCACGATGCGCCCGTGGATATGGTGGATTCCGTCATGAACCTCTGCCGCTATCATTGTTTTTTTGCGGAGCGGGGAGCTTCTTTCCAAGGAAGAGGGCTTACAGCGAATGCTGCCCTGAACTTCCGGCCTATGAAGCGTTTCTTCGGAGGATACTGCGGGAATTTTACGCGGGTACCGTGTACTTAGACGAAGCGCTGACAGAAACGGCGGAGCGCTTTCAAGGAAGAGATGCTTACCAAACGAGCGAAAGAACAGATTGCACCGAAAGCGAAAACGCACCGGCAGAATAAGGAGGTAAGCCATGAAACATTTCCGGAAAAAAAGAGTCTTGCAATGCTGACGGCGCTGACCCTTTCCGCGTCCGCACTTTCGGCCTGTGCGCCGACGGCTGCGTTGAAGGCGGTGGAGGCGAATTACCCTGTTCCGGCGGCGGAGGAGAAGAATGCGCAGACGTTTGCGGAAAGCCAGGAGTATCAGGACTGGCTCAAGTTCTATCAAAGAAGATTGCTCTGTCTGAACCGTATCAGACAGAACTCCGCGGCTATTATCGGAGCTTGCTGCCGAAGCTTTTTGAATGAGTCGGATGATAACACCGTCTGCTCCCCGCTCAATATTTATATTGCCCTCGGAATGCTCGCAGAGGTCTCCGATGGAGAGACCAGACAGCAGATTCTGAATGCGCTTGAGGCGTCGGACATTGAAGTTCTGCGGAGTCGCATTACGGCGCTTTTGGGAGAGTAACTATGTTGACACGCCGCTCATCAAGAGCTTACTCGCGGATTCGCTCTGGCTCAACAATTCCGTGAGCTACAACGAGGAAACTCTGGAGAGGCTCGCGAAAAATCTACTATGCGTCTTCGTTTCGCGGAAAGCCGGGTTCGCCGGAGATGGATGAGGCGCTTCGCAAGTGGACAGATCAAAACACCGGCGGACTTTTGACGGAGTACACCAAGAACTTAAAGCTCGAGCCGGATACGGTTTTGGCGCTGGTATCGACCATCTACTATAAGGCAGCGTGGGTTGATGAGTTTTATGCCGCGGGCAACACAAAGGAGACCTTCCACGGGACCAAGGGCGATGCGACGGTTGATATGATGCATCAAACCGACACAATGGGCGTCATGGAAGCGGAGAAATTTACCGCTGTTCGCCTGCCTCTTAAGCGACAGCGGCGACATGTATTTTTTTATCTGCCGAAAGAGGGCGTTGCGGTCAATGAACTCACGGAAGATGCGGCTGTCTTTGACGCTTTGCCGCCGACGGACACAGCGCAATGGACTTCGTACCGTGTGAATCTGACCCTGCCGAAATTCAAGGTTTCTAAGGAAACGGATCTCATGAAGACGCTTGCTGCCATGGGAATTACAGATGCGATGGATGCCGGCAAGGCGAACTTTAAACCGCTCACGGATGCAAGCAACAATTTCTTCCTGAATCGCGCAACACACGCGGCCATGGTAGAGGTGGATGAGCAGGGCGTGACCGGAGCGGCCTATACCATGCTGGCCATGGCGGAAGCGGCGATGCGGATGGACGAACCTCTGGACATTACCTTCGACCGCCCCTTCCTCTTCCTCGTGACCGCGGAAGACGGCTCTCTGCTGTTCTCGGGCGTGGTACGGAATATCGAATAAGATAAGTTCTTGCAGTGTGCCTTTGACGAGGCTTCGGCTTCGGAGCCGCTTTGGTTTTGAAGAGATAGCGCAATCCGACTTTCTTCCCGGAGTCGGACTGCGCTATTTTTATGCCTGCATCTTCCGCTGTGCTTAGGAAACAGTCAAAGATGCAAATAAGGAGAGAAAAATGCTGTTGAAAACACTCGACAGGCTGATATAATGTACATATACAATAAGTACACTTTGGCGAAAGGGGTGATGCGGTTTGGACATTGTGATCAGCAACAATACCGGAAAACCAATCTATGAGCAGATCACAACACAGGTAAAAGCCATGATCATAAGCGGGGAGCTGAAGGCGGGGGATGCGATTCCCTCTATGCGTGCGCTGGCAAAATCAATCCATGTCAGTGTCATTACTGTTCAGAGAGCGTATGAGGAGCTGCAAAGAGATGGCTTTATAGAAACCACGGTTGGCAGAGGCAGTTTTGTTTCCGCACAAAACAAAGAATTCTATCAGGAAGAACAGCAGCGCATCGCCGAAGAACATTTGCAAATCGCCGCGGAAATAGGCCGAACGAATCGAATTCCGCTTGAAAAATTGAAGGAGCTATTGGCGCTGTTCTATCTGGAGGACGAATAATATGGAAAATATATTAGAGTTGCGGCAGGTCTCCAAGTCATTTCCGGGATCGAGTTTTCGTTTGGAGGACATCAGCTTTTCGCTGCCGTACGGCGCTGTGTTGGGCTTTGTCGGAGAAAACGGGGCCGGAAAGACAAGCACAATCGGCTGTATTCTAAATACGATTGCGCAATACGACGGCAGCATCAAATTATTTGGAAAAGAGATGCGGGATTCCGATACGGATATCAGAGAACGGATAGGTGTCGTCTATGATGGGGATAATTTTCCGAGTTATCTGAGTGCAAATCAAGTGTCGGAAATTATGGCGGGCATTTACAAAAATTGGGACAAGACGCTGTTTTGCCATTACCTTGAGAAGTTCAAATTGGCGCCGACTCAGAAAATCAAACAGTATTCCAGAGGAATGACGATGAAACTGGCGATTGCGGCTGCCTTATCGCATCATCCGCAGCTGCTTGTTTTTAGACGAGGCGACAAGCGGACTGGATCCCATCATGCGGGATGAGATGTTGGATGTGTTTCTGGATTTTTGTGCAGGATGAGCGGCACTCTATTTTGTTGTCATCTCACATCACGAGTGATTTGGAAAAAGATAGCCGATTATATTACCTTTATCCACGACGGGAGGCTGATTTTTCTCCGCGCTGAAAGATGAGCTGCGTTATAATTATGCTGTGATGCGCTGCAGTGAGAATCAATTTCAGGCCTTGAACCAAGAGGATATGATGGCTTATCTGAAACGGGATTATCAGGTCGATGTGCTGCTTTCCGACGGAAAAGCCGCACAAAGAAAGTACAAGGATGCTGTGATTGACCATGTATCCATTGAAGAGATCATGCTGCTGCTGATCAAGGGAGAAAGGATATGAAAGGACTGTTGAAAAACAATTGTTTTGCAACCTTGGACAATGCGAAGGCTATTACAGGGCTCATGGTTTTGCTCTGTGTGTCGGGTATTGTTATGAAAAAAATCAAAGTCTGATCATTTCGTTTACCCTGATTTGCATGGTCGGTTTTTTTCGCTCATCTCGCTTGTCGGAAGCCTGAAAGAAAGGGGCTTTAAATGGGATAAGTATAAGCTGTCAATGCCGGTAAGGAGAACCGAGATTGTGAGAAGCTACTTTCTGAGCCTGCTGATCTGGCTCGCATTCGGAATGTTGCTTGCCGGAATCGGGATTGGTTTATCGCTGGTGTTTCGAGGTTTTCTATTTGACAAGCACACAGATGTGTTTAATCTGTATGTGGGAGGGATCGGCGTCAGTTTGTTTATGGGGGCAATCTTTTTTCCGCTGTATTGCTCACCGGGAGGAGAGGAAAGAGGCGAAGCTCTGTTGGTTATCAGCCTGCTTTTGGGCTTTGGCATCATGGTTGCAATCAGCAGTTTCATCAATGTACGCATCCCGACCCCGATGACAGCGCGGGGAACGATTGCGGTCGGCTTTTATGATATTGTCAGCCGCGGTGTGTGCATTTGTCTTTTCGTATGTACTGACGATCCGTATCTACCGGCGGCGGGACTGCTAGACAATTTCAGGAAACAGAAGGGAGAGTTCACCATGGGGTTTGACATCACCTACCATGCGATTCGCAGGGATGAGATGGAGCGCTGCTTTTTTGCGCCGATGAAGGCGTTAAAGGAAGGAGACAGCAGCGTAGCGGAGCGCTTTGCGGCGGCGTATCAGGCGGAACACGAGTCCTTTTACGGGGAGAAGTACTTAGACATTATGAAGACCGTTGCGGCCTGGGACATCCGAAGGGCCAGTGAGAAAGGGAATACTCTACGGAATGGCGGTGGTCAGCGGTTTCTTCACCGAATATCAGTATGTCCGCGGTTCGGCTTTACTCGTTCCTCATTGAGGAACATCCGGAGATGAAGCGCTACTGCAGTCCGTGGAAGAGCTTTGTGCCGGATTGGATTCCGGAACCCGACCATGACATCTTAAGTGAAAATTACGCGGCCGGCATCTACATGGCTCCGGAACAGGTGAAGTCCTTGCTTCAGGGATTACGAGGGCGATGCAGGCGTGCGGAACTGCCTCGAGACCTTTTTCGGTGACAACCTAGCGGTATTTTTGACTTCGCTCCGTCAGGCGAGTGCGTCGGAGAGCGGTCTTATGGAAGCGGCCGAGGTCATGGAGGTAAATCCCTTTGATCTCAACCAGTCGACTTGTTACTCGGACATTCGTCTCTGTGACCCACAGGGCGCCTTCATCTATCAAAAAGTCGCAATCGAGCAGGTAAAAGCCGCGAGCGGGATGGAGGCGGAAGAAATCATAGAAAAAGTGAAGTACGAAAAGCGCCATTACGATACCCCGGCGGAAGAGACAGAGGCGACAGAGGAAGCGGCGCAGAGCCCGAGAAAGCGACAGAGAAAAAAAGCCCGGTTTCTTTTGCAAGGCTCTTCGGGAAAAAAAGTGAGCGCATGAGAATCGAACATGTGGCGCTGTATGTCTCCGACCTGGAGCGCGCGCGGGAATTTTTTGTCCGCTATTTCGGCGGAAGTTCGAATGCGCTGTATCACAATGAGAAGACCGGCTTTCGCTCCTACTTTATATCCTTTTCGGACGGCACGCGTTTAGAGCTCATGACAAAGCCCGACCTCGTGTTACAGGATAAGGCGCAGCATCACGCAGGATATGCGCACCTGGCCTTTTTCGCTCGGGAGTAAAGAAAAGGTGGATGCCCTGACAGAGCAACTAAGAGCGGCGGGCTACGAAGTCATCAGCGGGCCGCGCACCACGGGGGACGGGTATTACGAGTCCTGCATTCTGGATTTTGAGGGAAATCAGATTGAACTGACGGTGTAGTAAGACACAGCAAAACACAAAGAAAAAGAGCGGAAGCCGTGCCTGAGGGCGCAAACGGTGGCCGCTCTTCTTGTTTCGGCAGAAGTTCTTGTAGACGCACTGTTTTTAGGGAAGAGTTCCGTGCCGAGAGCGGAAGCGGAAACAAGGTGGATTGTGGATAAAGCACAGTATAACGACGATGAAAAGAGCTTATAGTCGATAAATAGACAATGTATATGCGGAAGATAAAATAATAGTTGGAAATAATGCTGTATAATATCGCTTAAATGTTGAATTAATTGCTCAGACTGTATATGATAAAGAAAAGCAAAGTTACAAAGTGAGACTTTATTGTAAGAGGAACTTGCGTCGGGGCTGCCTTTTGGACAGAACGCGGGCGCACGGAAGGGAGGCTGCGGGGACAAGAGCGAAAGGAGCGGATTTTCGGAATTTAATAGGAATCAGACGGAAACGGAAAGCAAAACGTTGTGCGGAGGTGCAACATGGGAGAACAGGTAAACAAAACAAAGAAACGCGGCTCGATTAATGCTTTTGTCATTGTGTTTCTCGTCATTGTGGGATGCTATATACTTTCGCTCTTCATCAGCCCGGGCGCCTTTGAGCGCGAGCAGCTGAACGGGCGCACGGTGGTCATTGCAAATTCCTATCACGTCACGGATAAGATCTATCTGGGTCCGCAGGCAATCTTCCAGGCGGTGCCGAACGGCCTGGTCTCCTCGGCGGGCATGATGTTCCTTGTCATGCTGGTCGCGGGTTGCATCGAAGTCTACAAGAGAACCGGCGCACTCAATAAGGGCGTTGCACGTATCCTCGCGAAGTCGGAGCGCGTGGGACATGAGAAGATACTTGTGCTCATCATGATTATCTTCGGCGCACTGGGCGGCTTCCTCGGCTGGAACGAACAGATTGTGCCCTTCATACCGATTGTGCTCTCGCTCTGCCTGGCGCTTGGCTACGACCTGATGACAGGCATTGCCTGCTCGGCGATGATCGATATGATCAGCTTTTCGTTCTCGCCGACCAGCGTGTACACCGTCGGTATCTCGGATGAAATCGCGGAGCTTCCGATGTTCTCGGGCTTCCTGTTCCGCTTTATTCTGCTCTGCATCGCGGACTTTATCATCATCCTCTATGTGCTTCGCTATGCGCGTGGCGTGCGGAGCGGAAAGATTCAGTCGCTCACCGCGGACTTGGACAGTGACAAGTTCCGGGTCGACTACTCGCAGGAGATGCGGGAGCCGCTGACCGGCGGACAGAGTCTCTCCCTGCTCTTCTTTGTCGTGGTTTCATCACGGCAATTGCGGGCGTTGCGAAATTCGGTTGGTCTATGAATGACCTCTCGGCCTGCTTCCTCTTCACGGCGATTGCGGCGGGCTTCATTAACCGCATGGCGCCGAACGATATCGTGAATGCAATCTGCGCCGGTGCGAAGGACGGCCTGGTGCCGGCTCTGGTCATAGGCCTTGCGCGAGGCATTCAGTGGATACTCACGGCGTCCGGCATCATAGACCCGATTATCTACAGCATTTCGAGACCCTTAAAGAGTCTGCCAGGGCCGGTGGCTGCGATTGCGGTCATGTTCGTGATTGCGATTTTTAACGGTCTCATCACCTCGGGCTCCGCGAAAGCCATGGCGCTCATGCCCATACTGATTCCGCTCGCGGACCTTATCGGTATGACGCGGCAGACGATGATACTCGCCTTCCAGTTCGGCGACGGTCTTACGAACTCGCTCTGGTTTACGAGCGGAACCCTGCTCATCTTCCTCACGATTGCGGGCATTCCCTTAAAGAAATGGTGGAAGTTTGTCACGCCCTTGATTACGATGTTATTTGTGGTCTGTATGATAGCCCTGATTGTCGCGACCAAGATTCACTACGGGCCGTTCTGAGCAGGGATAAAGCTTAAAGATACGTGATACGCGGAGAAAGCATGATGAGCGCGGGGAAGCAGGAAGCGGCGTTTGTCCCCGCGCGATAAGAGAAACGTCAGGGGGTAAGCTATTATGATTGATATTTCGGCAGAGGGAACTGCGCTTCGAGAGGAACTGGTGGAGCTGCGCCGGTATTTCCATGCGCACCCGGAGCAGTCCTGGCAGGAGTTCAATACGCAAAAGAAGATTTGCGAGTATTTGGATGCGCTCGGCATTCCCTATGTGAAGGTCTGTAAGACCGGTGTGATTGCGACCGTGGCAGGGAAGCACTCCGCAGGAAAGGTGCTCGGCATACGCGCGGATATCGATGCGCTGCCGGTTACGGAGCTTTCGGAGGTCGCTTTTGGAAGTCCGAGAACGAGGGCTGTATGCACGCCTGTGGGCATGACACGCATATTACCATGCTGCTCGGCACGGCCAAGCTCTTAAAGAAGATGGAGGATGAGCTCACGATTACGGTGAAGCTCTTATTCCAGCCCGCGGAGGAGTTCATTGCGGATAGCGGCGCGGGGCTTATGAAGGATGAACCGGAAGTCTTGCCTGCGACCGCCTGATTGCCATGCATATCTGGAGTAAAATTCCTGCGGGCTATGCTTCGCTCCGCTACGGACCTGTCATGTCGGCTGCGGATACCTTCGACTTTCACGTAAAAGGCAAGGGCGGTCACGGTGCCCTGCCGCACCAGACGGTGGATCCGATTGTGGCGGGCGCGGAACTGGTTATGTCCCTGCAGCGCCTGGTAGCAAGGGAACTGAATCCGCTGGAACCCGCGGTGATCAGCGTAACTTCGTTTGTCTCGGGTACTACCTCGAACGTGATACCGGGAGAAGCGCACCTCATGGGGACCGCCAGAACCTTTAACCCGGAGATACGAGACCGCTATCCCGAGATGTTGCGCCGCGTCGCGGACGGTGTTGCCATGGCGACCCGAACCGAGATTCAGCTCGATTATCACCCGGGACCGCCGCCGACCATCAACGACGATGCCTGCGTGGACACGGGGCGGAGAGCGGCCGAGAGAGTCTTTGGGAAAGAGCATCTCCTCGACTGGGAACAGCAGATGGGCGGTGAAGACTTTGCAAAGTACGAGGCGCCGAAGTGCCTTCTGTTTCTCGGCGGTGGCTTTTCGGAAGAGGCGCGGCGCTATCCGCAGCACAGCCCCTACTTTGATATCGATGAGAGCGCCTTGGAACTCGGCGTCCGCTACTTCTTAGAGTATGTGCGGGAGTACGGTAAGGAGTAAGCATAGAGACATATGCGAAAGCGGCGGAAGTCGGAAACAAGAGTAAGAATATAAAAGCAAGGAAGCAAAGCGGGATACAGAAGCACTTATCAGATGTACAGCTTGCCTGCACCGAAACAGTGCAGGCTTTTGATGATTCGCTTCGGAGTATCGAAGGAGAGAGGCATTGCGGAAATCATATCGTGAACTGACAGAGGAAATCAAAACGGACGGGGAGAGGCTTAAACTCATTGCAGCGCTCGGGAGCAGCGATGACCTCGCCTATCACTATGCGCTGATCTCTGAGGACTGGGCGGCGGGCGGAACACTCATGCTCGAGAACAGCTTTGACCGGCACGGAGAAGCGGGGATTGTTTTTTTGCTCGAGCGGCTCAGAGCGTTTGGGACTGCTTCAAAAACGGACGCAAGTCAAGTTGCCGGCACAGCTACCGGTACAGGTGCATATACCGATACCGCTTACCTCACCGCCAAAATTCTCTCGCAGTTAAGACACAGGGACTTTTATGCCGCGCGCGCCAAAGAGCTGGCAGCACTTCTGACCGCAAGATGGGAAATTTCGAATATCGCGCTTCGAAGAAAGCAGATTATTGCGCTCGGTTGGATCGGTTCCGAGGCGGAGGTCGATGTTTTAATCCGGACGATGCAGGGCGACACGGATGCGCTCTGCCGCGCCTGGGCAGCCGCCGCGCTCATGCAGCTCTCCTTCCACGCTGTCGATGCAGCGTTTTTGCGGGGAGAAAACGAAGACTGCCTTTGCAGAGGCAATACAGAAGGAGGGCGACTTGAATGCTGCCGGCATCATGATAGAGGCGGCACAGACGCTCTTCGGGAAGAAGTGGATATCCGCCGCAGCAGCGGAAGCGGCAGAGCCCGAGTCGATAGAGAAGGCCAAAAAATCGGCGCTTCGTTTTCTCGGAAAAGTTTGAAGCGCTTGTCGCCCCCGTTTGCTTTGTCTATAATGAAATTTGAATCAAACTGCCGTATACCCGTCATTTTCAGTCTATTTGCCGCGCATCGGGGTAACAAATGAGAGGATCAAGAAAGCATGGCGTAACGGCGAATCGGAAAGTTTTTTGATTGTGTTAGGAGACAGAATCGATGATGAATCAGATAGGGAAAACAAAGAAATTCAGAGCTGCAACAGAAGGCAAGCTGGGAGCAGCCGTCCCGATCGGGCATGTATTTCTCTTGCTCTTTGAACTATTGGTGGTTGTGCACGCCTTCGCGGGCGAGGGTTTCGCCACGCTCCGCTTTATACGACGGACTCGAATTTGCTCTGCGGCGTCACTTCGGCGCTCTATCTTTGGACCTATTTCCGGGGCGAAAACGTGAAAGGGAGCGAGGCAGGGCTGCTTACGCTGCTCCGTTTTATTGCGACCGCCTGCCTGCTCGTGACCTTCACGGTGGTGTTACTGGTACTCGGCCCGGAGAACGGTTTTGCGCATGAGTTTCTCGACGGAACCAGACTGTTCAGTCACCTTCTCTGCCCGTTTTTATCTTTGATTTTATTTCTCTTCGGGGATGAACGCGCGCCTTTTTCCTACATTTCCCGCGCGCTCTTTACGACCCTCCTTTATGCCGTGCCCATGATACTCTTAAACGCGGCGGGACTGGTCTCGGGACCCTACAGCTTCTTAAAGATTCGAGAGCAGAGCGCACAGGCGACCGTGTTTTGGATTGTGGTTATTCTCGGCGGAAACGTAGTGCTTGCCTGGGGCGCAGTGCTCTTACAGCGGCGCATTCGACGCTAAAGCGAATGCGGCAGAGAAAGGGGGTTCTTCATGTTCCAAATCAAGAAGCTCAACATAGAACATCGCCGTGACTTGCGTGTCATTCTGGAGAACTTTAACCTGGTTCTGAATACAGGCGACAAGGCGGTTATCGTCGGCGAGGAGGGCAACGGGAAGTCTACCCTGCTCAAGTGGATTTTTGACCCCGCTCTTGTTGCGGCCTATGCGGAGTGCGGCGGTGAACGTATCTTGGGCGCGGAGCGGCTTTCGTATTGCCGCAGGAGCTGCCGGATGAGCGGAAAGGCCTCTCGGTCTATGAATTCTTTTCGGCGACGGATTCGTTTTTTGACAGCAGTCCGAAGGAGCTCTCGGAGCTCGCTGCGCGCTTTCGCCTGTCGCCGGAGTTTTTTTACGGAGAGCAGCGCATGGACACACTCTCCGGCGGCGAGAAGGTGAAGGCACAGCTGCTCCGTATCTTTTTGGAGCGGCCTACGGTGCTTTTGCTCGACGAGCCCTCGAATGACTTAGATCTTGCCACGCTCGAATTATTGGAAAGTCTGATCAATGAGTGGGAAGGCATTGTCCTCTTTACTTCTCACGATGAAACCTTGATTGAGCGGACGGCGACTGTGGTGATTCACTTAGAACAGCTGAAGCGGAAAAGCGAGAGCCGCTATGCGGTGGTGCGGGATACTTACGCCCGCTACCGGCAGCAGCGCGCGGAACTCTTTGCGCGAAAGACCCAACAGGCGGAGAACGAGCGCAAGGAGAAAAGGCTCCGGGATGAAAAATACGCGCGGCTCTACAACTCGGTGGAGCGAGCGCTTTCAAGTGTTTCCCGTCAGGCACCGGGCGAGGGAAAGAACTTAAAAGACAAGATGCATGTTGTGAAGGCCATGGGAAAGCGCTTTGAAAAAGAAGACGCAGAGATGACCGAAATGCCGGAGCAGGAAGAGGCAATTTTCTTTCGGCTCGGCGGTGAGGCGGCAGTGATGCCACAGGGCAAAACGGTGATTGACTATGCCCTTACGGAACTGGAAACGCCGGACGGTGAGCGTCTGTTGGCAAGAGACATACACCTCAAACTGCGCGGTCCCGAAAAGCTCTGCATCATAGGTGAGAACGGCGCGGGGAAGACGAGCTTGCTGCGCAAAATTGCGGAGGAGCTGCTTCGAAGAACGGATCTCCGCGCGCAGTATATGCCGCAGAGCTATGAGGAGCTGCTGGAATTAAACCGAACCCCGGTCGAGTTCCTGGACAGCAGCGGCGATAAGGCAGTCCGCACCAAAATTCGCACCTATCTCGGAGCGCTTAAATTCACGGCAGAGGAGATGGATCATCCCATGCGGGAACTCTCCGGCGGACAAAAGGCCAAGGTCTTGCTCCTCAAAATGAGCCTCTCGGATGCGAATGTTCTGATACTCGATGAGCCGACGCGCAACTTTTCGCCGCTCTCGGGCCCTGTGATTCGAAGCCTGTTGGCAGCGTTCCCGGGGGCTGTCATCAGCATCTCCCACGACAGAAAGTACATTGACGAGGTCTGCACGCGCGTGTTGCGCTTGACGGAAACAGGACTGGTACCTGCGCCGGAATTCGGAAAACAGAGTTGAGCTTGTGGAGAAAGAAGCGGAATCAGCAAGCGGACCCAAAGCGGCGGAAGCGCAACGAAGCGCGCTCCGCCGCTTTTTTGCTGCAAGCAAGTTCCCGCATTTGCACATAAAAGCCTACAAAAACACTAGGAATTAAAAGCCGAAACTGGCGGCAATTCACAAAAATACAAAAGTGCTGTCTAACTTGGCGCAGAACGGTTGACGCTGTGAAAGCGGTCTCATATACTAATAACAGTTCTTAATATTATTTTTAAATTTTCGGAGGGTCTATGGACTTCATGCAATCTTTGAGCAGCAATGCCGTGTTTATGATTTTTCCTCACATTGGTGCTCGGTTACGCATTGGGACGCATCAGTTTTGCAGGCATTGAGTTCGGTACTTCGGGTGTTTTTGATTGTCGCGCTGATTTTTCGGCGCCCTCGGCATGGAGGTTCCGTCTGTTATCGGAACGGCGGGGCTCGGTCTCTTTCTTGCTTGTGTCGGTCTCTCGGCGGGGCCTACCTTTTTTCTCGAACTTAAAAGCAAATTTCTGGGGCTACATCGCGACGACGGCAGCGGTGCTGGTGGGCGCAAGCCTCACGGTGACCCTGGCGGTGAAGGCCTTCGGTCTGCCGCTTGACCTGGCGCTCGGTGTGATGGCGGGCGCTATGACCTCGACCGCAAGCCTTGCGACCACGAAGGAAGTCTTCGGCGATCAGTCCGCAGCCGGTGTGGGCTACGGTCTTGCCTATGTGTTTGGCATCATTTCGGTTTTTACTCTTTGTGCAGCTGCTTCCGAAGCTCTTAAAGGTGGATATCGCGGCGGAAAATGATAAGCTCCCCAAGCTTCCCGCAGCGAAGGCGGAGAAGGAGAAAGTGCTCACGGAGATTGACGGTCCGGGCGTGTTTGTGGTCTGCCTTGCGATTATGCTCGGTGCCCTCATCGGCAGCTTTAAGCTTCCGCTCGGCGGCGGCGCTACCTTCTCGCTCGGAACGGGCGGCGGCGCTATCATCGCGGGCATTGTGGTATCTTCGATCGGTCACATCGGCAAGATTAAGCTGACGGCACCGAAGTCCACCCTGGTGCCGCTCCGCGATCTCGGCATTTCCCTGGTTCCTTCTGCAGAACAGCGCGGCTGCGGGCCCCAAGTTTGTATCGACCCTGCAGCAGTACGGTGTCATGCTTCTCCTGATCGGTGCGCTGATTAGCTGCGTGTCCCTGCTCTTTGCCTATGCGGTGGCGCGCTTTGTGTTCCGCATTCCGCTCTTTGGCGCACTCGGCGCGACGACGGGCGCCATGACGGCGGCGCCCTCCCTGAATGCGCTGATCGGCGTCAGCAAGGATGACAGAGTGGCTTCCTTCTATGCGGCCTGCCAGCCGATTGCAACCGTAGGACTGGTGGTCCTTCCGAACTTCCTTGTTGCGATTTTGGGCGCTTAAGATAGGAATTGACGCAATAAAGTTCTTGACCCTATAATGAGTCAACACAATTGTTTCTCATTAGCGAAAAAGGAGGAGGACATGAGTTTCATTCAGGGGTTGAGCGGCAATACGGTATTTATGATCTTTTTAACCTTGGTGCTCGGGTACGCGTTCGGACGGATTAATTTTGCCGGTGTTAAATTCGGGACATCGGGCGTGCTGATTGTCGCACTGATTTTCGGAGCGCTCGGCATGCAGGTTCCGGCAATCCTCGGTACGGCCGGTCTCGCGTTATTCCTGGCCTGTGTGGGGCTCTCGGCCGGTCCCTCGTTCATTACAAATCTCAAGGCAAATTTTTGGGGCTTTCTCGCGACGACCGCTGCGATTCTGGTGTCGGCGGGCGGCACTGTGGCGCTGGCGGTCAAGGTATTTAAGCTGCCCCTTGATTTGGCCCTCGGTGTCATGGCGGGTGCCATGACCTCTACGGCGAGCCTTGCGACCACCAAGGAGCTCTTCGGCGATCAGTCTGCGGCCGGTGTGGGCTACGGTCTTGCCTATGTCTTCGGCATTATTTCGGTGGTCATGTTTGTGCAGCTGGTGCCGAAGCTCTTAAAGGCGGATATCGAGGCGGAAAATGCAAAGCTTCCGGATCCGCCGGTTTCCAAGAGTGAGAGCGATACCTCTCTTCTCACGGTCGACGGACCGGGTGTATTTGTGGTCTGCGTTGCGATTGCGCTCGGCGCTCTGATCGGTGCGGTCGAGGTTCCGCTCGGCGGCGGCACAAGCTTTTCGCTCGGAACCGGCGGCGGTGCCATCATTGCGGGTATCGTGGTATCGGTCATAGGCCACTGCGGGAAATCAAACTCACGGCTCCGAAGTCTACCTTGGTGCCGCTCCGCGACCTCGGCATTGCCTGGTTCCTGCTGCAAAACGGAGCCGGCGCGGGTCCTAAGTTTGTTTCTACGCTGCAGCAGTACGGCATTATGCTCTTCCTTGTGGGTGCACTGATGAGCTGCGTTTCGATTCTGCTCGCCTATGTGGTGGCGCGCTATCTCTGCAAGATGCCGCTCTTCGGTGCGCTCGGCGCGACGACCGGTGCCATGACTTCCGCACCTTCTTTAAATGCGCTGATTACTGTGACCGGAAACGACAAGGTAGCCTCCTTCTATGCGGCCTGCCAGCCGATTGCGACAGTGGGACTTGTGATACTGCCGAAGCTTCTGGTGGCAATGCTGGGTTCGTAAAAGATGAGAAGTCTGAGAGCCGTGCGAATGCACGGCTCTTTTTTACGGCGCAAAATCGGTTATAATAAAGGTATCGAAATTCGATGGAAAGAGGTTATTATGGCACGTTATATTGCCTTTGATGTGGAGACCCCGAACCGTTTCAGCGACCGCATGAGTGCCATCGGCATTTCCGTGATTGAAAACGGCGCCGTGGCGGATTCCTACTATAGTCTGGTCAACCCGGAAACACATTTCGACTATTTCAATGTGCAGCTCACCGGCATCAGCGCGGAGAGCGTGCGGCACGCGCCGACCTTCCCCAAGGTATGGGAGGAGATTGCGCCGCTCATGGAGAGCGGGCTTCTGGTCGCGCACAACGCCGTATTTGACATGGGCGTACTCAGGAAATGCCTGAATGCTTACGGAATCGCGTGGAAGCCCAAGGTTCCCTATCTCTGCACGGTGCAGATGGGAAAGCGCCTGCTGCCCGGCATGAGCCATAAGTTAAATGTGCTCTGCGAATACTACGGAATCGAACTGGATCACCACAAGGCGGATAGCGACAGCCGCGCCTGCGCGGAGATTTTGCTCCGCTACCTGGAGAGCGGTGCGGATCTCCGCCCCTTTATCCGTAGCTGTTCCCTGTAGTTTCGAGAGCTTTGAAAAACAATGCATACAGGCAGGTAGATGCAAGATGAAAGTCGGAACCGAGCGAAGCATATCTTTCGCAAATGCCGGAATCAGCTGACATGAAAGAAGAGACGGAGGGAAGAAGGCGGCAGGCACAAAGCGATGAGCGGGTCGTGAGACACAGTGAACAGAACAGCACAACAGAGTCGCGTTGACAGCGGCAGAGGAGAACAGTATGGACGACTTCTATGTGTTTGGCGGGATATTCGGTGCGGTATTTACTCTGATTTTTATTGTGGCCTTTGTTTTGATCATTGCGAGACTGGTACAGGGCATAGGAACCTGGCATAAGAACAATCAGTCCCCGAAACAAACGGTTTCCGCAGTGCTCGTGGGAAAACGAACCGCGGTCTGGGGACACAGCGGCACCAACACGGTCGGGAGTACGAATACCGCGTATTTTCTCACCTTTCAGACGGAGAGCGGCGAGCGCACGGAGTTTAATGTGGACGGCAGAGTCTACGGTATGTCGGCCGAGGGTGACCGCGGACAGTTAAGCTTTCAGGGAACGCGCTTTCTCGGCTTTGCGCGTCAACAGGATAAGTATTCCGGAGGTGCGACATGATTGCGAGATACCGCCCTACCATTAAGCCGCCTTTCAGTCTGCACGACAGGACCGTACAGGAAATTGCGGATGCAGGGACTTCCGTGTGCCTCTTTTTTGAAGAGGGAAGTCTCACGATTGAGGATGTAGACCCGGACTTTGTGGCGGTTCTGTTGTTGCGCCCCGGGAGGGAGCGCGGATCTTTTGAAGGAAAGCGGATGTCGCTCAAGCATTTTTTGGAAGGCTATGCCGAATACAGCTTTGAGCTGGTTGACGAGCTCTACGGAGACCACACGCTCACTTACAGCGGCTACCTGACTTTACCGGACGATGAGAGCCTGATCGAGATGTCCCTGGAAGTCTACTATAGCGGCGAGCTGGTCTACGATACGGAGAGCTGAAACGGAAAGCCATGCGAAATGCATGCGCAAAGAAGAGTCTGCACCTCGTTGCAATCGGAGACAAGTAAACGCCGCGCGAACAAGCGCGGCGGCTACATACGCGAACGGGATGAAGGGATACAGGCGGAATGCCGCTTGACCATGTGAAGGGGATTGTGGGAGATGAACAAGGAAGAACGGGCGGAAAATTGGTTTCGGAATATACCGGGGGAAGAAAAAATCCCCATGGAGAAGAAGATTGAACTCTGCGGACGGGTGACGATTCCCATTATACTGATTTGTCTCGGAATCTTTATCGCGGAGTATGCGCTGCTTCGTTTCTTCGGCGGCGGAGCGCTCATTGACCGCGCGGCGGATTTTGTCAACGAAATTGCGCGTTCAAAGGGCAGAACACACTATACGACGCTTGCATTGATTGCTGTGATTATGATGTTTCCGTTTGCTATTTTGCCGGTCACGGTGAGTACGCTTTACCGGCGAAATTGGCTGCGTAAACAAGCGGAAAAATGGCTGTCCGAACATACGCAGAACGAGAACTGAGAAAACAAGTAAGCAAAAACAGCGGGTGCAACTGACTCTTGTCAGCTGCACCCGCTGTTTTTTGTGTTGCTTTGAAGCTTTTGGCTTTAGCCTGCTGAGCATGGTTCGCTTGCAAAGCAAGTGAACCGTTGCGAAGCAAAAACCCACCCGCTATGCGGGTGGAGACAAATCGTTTAACAAAGAAATCACCTTTCCGTACAATAGAGGTGTCCAAGCCACTACTGAGAAAGGAAAGGTGATTTCATGCCAAAGGCAAATAGTGCTGCACATACCAAATGGCTGTGCAAGTACCATATCGTCTTTACGCCAAAGTATAGACGAAAAATAATCTACAATCAATACAAGAAGGATTTGGCTCAAATCCTGCATGATCTTTGCGCATACAAGGGCGTAGAGATTATAGAAGGTCATTTGATGCCAGATCATGTGCACATGCTAGTGAGCATACCGCCGAAGATAAGTGTGTCATCTTTCATGGGATACCTGAAAGGGGAAAGCTCGCTGATGATGTTCGATCGGCATGCGAATCTAAAGTATAAGTTTGGGAACAGGCACTTTTGGGCAGAGGGATACTATGTAAGTACCGTCGGATTGAATGATACGACGGTAAGAAAGTACATCCGAGACCAGGAGAGGGCCGATATCCTCCAAGACAAGATGAGCGTGAAGGAGTACGAGGATCCGTTCGGGGCGAAGCCTGGAACGGATCAAGGTAATTGAGCCAATAATTGCCCCTTTAGGGGCAGCCAGGTGATAAAAGCAAGGTGGCTTGAACGGAGCCCCCAGGAAGCTTTTGCTTCCTGGGAGGCATAAAGAGAAAGCCAGCGCCTTTAGACGCTGGCTAGTAACGCGGGCTTATAGCCCGCATCCCGAACCACCCGTTTTACGGGTGGGGGCGATTCGTTATGTCGTTGCTTCTGTCGAATCCTTATGCCGCCACGAGGTACAGAATGACAGCGACAATCGTGGAAGTGAGACCGATTAACGCCTCAAAGGGAATCAGTTTCATGCGGTTCTTGATGTCCATGTAGACGGAGCCGCCGGTCGCGTGGAAGAAGGAGCCGTGCGGCAGAGAGTCAAGCACAGTCGCACCTGCGTGAATCATAGCCGCTGCCGAGAGCGCAGGGACACCGGCGGAAAGCAGCGTGCCCGAGAAGGTCTGAGAGGCAACGGTGGAACCCGCGGTGGTAGAAGCGGTTGCGGCTGCCATCAGGATACCGGAGAGCGGTGCCAGAATGAAGGCCGGCATGTTCATGGCGCTGAGGAGCGCGGTCATATCCTTCTGGAGCGCGGAAGCCTTGATGATACCCGCAATCGTGCCGGTTCCGATCAGGAGAATCGCGACGCCGATGACCTTCGAGAGACCGAAGTCTGTGTACGGAATCAGCTTGCGGATGTTTCCGGTTACCAGAATGCAGACCAGACCGCCGAGCGGAAGCGCAATCAGCGGATCCACCGAAATCTTAGCGAGCGGGCGAAGGGCGAGGAGCACAATCACAGTCAGCGGGCCCGCAAACGCCTGCAGGGCGTTCGGGAGCTTTTCCGCGGGAGCTGCTTCGAGATCGTTCTGCGAAATGCCGTCGCCCGCCTTCTTTGCGAGGAGAGAAGCGAGGACGATGGTCGCGATGAGCGCGCAGAGCGCCGGAATCAGGTTCTTCATCATCACAGCCGTGAGGTCAAGCTTAAAAGCCTCGGTCACGGCAATGGTGTTCGGGTTCGGGGAGACAATGTTGCCTGCCTTTCCGCCGCCTATCATCGCGAGCAGAATGCCGCTCTTCGAGAGACCGGCGCGCTCACCGATTGCAAGGGCAATCGGCGCAACCGTGATGACAGCGATGTCTATGAACACGCCGACCGCGCAGATAATCATGGTCGCGACCGCGAGTGCCGCAATGGCACGCTTTTCGCCTATCGTGTCGACGATGGTCTCTGCGATTTTCTGTGCCGCGCCGGTCTTAATGAGCGCGCCCGCCAGAATACCGCTGGTTAAAATGCGGAGCACCGAGGACATCATGGAGCCCGCGCCGCTCACCATCGTGGAGACCGTACCCGCGAGGCCGCCGCCGCCGATTAATCCGCCGATTAAGGCACCGAGAATCAGACCGTAAGCCGGCTGTACCTTTTTGATAATCAGAAGAATGGCGACGACCAGTCCGATCAGTGCGCCGAGTGTCGTGAATTGTAAGTCCATGGGAAACCTCCTTTTTTATTTGAGCAGGAACAGGCGCAGTGCCTGTTCGACCGTATCTGTCATATTCTGTCTCGCATTCTCGGGCTCCATGGCCTCCTGAAGTGTCGAGATGCGGCGCAGTATCGGGAAAAAGGCATCGATGCCGTGTGCGTTGCAGGCAACCGCATCCGGGGTGACCGCACCCGCGAAGGCGATGACGGGCTTTCCGTACTGCTTTGCGATATGCGCGACGCCGATCGGCGCCTTGCCCATGACAGTCTGTCCGTCGAGCCGCCCCTCGCCGGTAATCACGAGGTCGGCCTCCTTCACATAGTCCTCGAGGCGGGTCTCCTCGAGCACAATTTTGATGCCGGATTCGAGCTGCGCATCGGTAAAGGTTAAGAAGGCAAAGCCGAGGCCGCCCGCCGCGCCCGTGCCCTCTGCCGCGGATTCGCTTTTTCGTACTTTTCGCGCGCCAGTGCCGCATAGTAGGCGAGCCACTTGTCCATTTGCATGATCATGCCGGGATCGGCGCCCTTCTGCGGGCCGAAGACCGCGCTGCAGCCCTGATCGCCGCAGAGCGTATTGGTCACATCGCAGGCCACGCGGAAGGTGCAGTCCGTAAGTTCCGGAATGACCTTCTCATCCGTGATGCGGTCCAGAACCTGCAAGCCCTTGGCGCCGAAGGGAACTTGCTTGCCCTCGCTGTCAAGGAGCCCGTAGCCGAGCGCCTGCAACATGCCGATGCCGCCGTCATTTGTCGCGGAACCGCCGATGCCCACAATAAAGTGGCGGCAACCCTTTGCAATCGCATCCCGTATCATCTCTCCGACCCCGTAGGTCGTCGTATGCAGCGGGTTGCGCTCCTTTTCTTCGACGAGGGTGATGCCGGCAGCCGCAGCCATTTCGAGAATCGCGGTTTTGCCGTCCTGCAAAATGCCGTAGACCGCCGTGACCGGCGTGCCGAGCGGCCCTGTGACGCGCACCTCTTGCAGGGTGCCGCCCATACCTATGGTGAGCGCCTCCACCGTGCCCTCGCCGCCGTCCGCGAGCGGGCGCACCAGGACTTCGGCGCTGCTGTCCGCCCTGAGAATTCCGGCGCGGATTGCATCGCCCGCCTCAAGAGAACTGAGAGATCCCTTGAGAGAATCAATGGCGACCACTACTTTCATCTCATTTCCTCCTTGCTTTGTTTCGGATGCTGATTGACAGCCGGGACTGTCTGTCTGTTATTAGAATAACGAAATCGCCCTGTCGAATCCATGTGTGAAAGGACAAGAAGTGCTATACTGGAGGCGCAATTATTGGTACGGAGAACAAAAGAATGGCGGAAATCAGCAAAAAGACAGCCCAGCAGATTGTGGACAGCGTGAAAGATGTCTGCGGGCACGATGTGAACTTTATCCGGCCGGACGGCAGCATACTTGCGAGCACGAACCCAGAGCGGGTCGGCACCTACCATGAAATCGGGCACCGCGCCGCACAGGAAGGGCAGCCGATCGAAGTCATGGAGAACGACAGCTTCTACGGCACCCAGCAGGGCGTGAACCTTCCCTTTTCACACCATGGGACCATAGTCGCGGTCATCGGCATCACCGGCGTCCCCGAGGAAGTGAGAAAGTATGCCTATCTAGCCCAGCGCATCACAGCCCTTCTGCTCCGTGAGCAGGAGTACGATGCGAGAAACCGGAACGAGCAGCTGGAGACCGACTATGTGGTGCGGGCGCTGAGTTCGGGAAAGCCCATGAATCACGGCTTTTACCTTGACTTTCTTTCTTCCCACGGTCTCAGCGAAGAAGTGCGCTACCGCACCGTGCTGGTGCGCCTCTCGACGCGCTATAACCCCGCGAACCTCTCAATGGTGGAGCAGAAAATACTGACCGTGTTCCGTGAGACCGGGAGTCCGCTCTTTACCTTCCGCTTTCCGAACGAGTACATCCTGATCCTGCCGAAGGGGGATTATCCGCCGAGACAGCAGCAATTTGAGCGGCTTGCCGCAGAGTTCCGGGAAATTCTTTCGGTCGGTGTGGGGGCGGATCACAAACTGGTGCATCAGTACCGATCGTTTCGGGAGGCGCAGATTGCGTCCCGTGCGGGCGCTGAGAGAGGCGGTTACGCGGACTTTGAGCAGCTCGATTTGGAACTGCTGAGCGGCTCCATTCCGGTCGCGGTTCGCGAGAGCTATGCGGCGCGAACGCTCGGAAAGCTGAGCGAAAAAGAAAGACACATTTTGGAAGTTTACTTTGCCGCGGACTGTAGCCTTAAGACAGCTGCGGAGAAGCTCTACATCCATAAGAACACGCTCCAGTACCAGCTCGACAAGATACATGCGCTGACCGGCTACGACCCCAGAGTATTTCGCGAGGGCGTAATCCTGTACCTCGGGCTGCAACTGGGGTTCGGGAACACCGAGACGAATGCAGTGGGGGCTGCGGCGGAAAATAACTTGGGAACGACATCCGGGTTCTGATGTGACAAAGTTTAAGAAGGCTTGGCACAGCTTACGGGAAGGGGAGAGCGCAGAAAGCAGTAAGACAGAAAACCGGAGTGGTTCTATTCGTTGTTCGGAAGCGAAATCTTGGGCGAAATGTGTAATCGGAAGCGCAAGCAGGTAATCTGTATACAGCTAAGCGGAAGCCGGCACTTTAGAAAAAGTGCTGAAACAGGCGCGTTGGCTTGAGATTTGCGAGGCAGAATTCTATAATGAAAAGGATGTGAACCATAGTCACGGTAGGGTAATCCGGAAAGCCAAGGAGGCAGAGAAAAAGTCATGTCAGACTTACGTATCAACTGGATTGACGAGTGGGAAAAGAAGGACGTAGATCTCGAAGAACTGCGCCGTGCGCTGGAAAGCGGTGATTCCGCGCGCTACAGCGGAAAGGCGTTTCGAGACATCGGCGGCAAGTGGAAGAAGTACGCAAAGCGCGGCGTGTCGAATCTGTACCTCTTAAAGGAGACCGAGGACGATAACGACGGCATCGCAAACGCCTACTACGCCTACTCGATCACGGACGGTGTGATTGCCGATGAGGACCTTGAACAGGTTCGCGCGGTCTGCGCCGAGAACCTCGGCACAAGCGAGATGCGTGCGGTCTGCTCCTTCTGTAAGCCGAACGAGTGGTGGGACACCAATCCGAGCTACCACACAAAGCTGGCGGAAAAAGGCGAGACGGATTCCCTTTATAGCTTTCTGATTGCGAAACTCTTCCCGGCAGGCATTTTGCTTACCTCGCGGAGCGTCAAAAAGAAAGAGTCGCAGCGCCTTGCCTGCTCTGCGATTGCCTGGGGCCTAAAGGAGGGCGGTCTCTTTAAGAAGGGCGCCTACATGAGCTATACCATTGACAACGAGCTTCTGTGAGTGAGCCGGAAGCCGAATAGAGGGGAGAAGAGATGAAGACATATTTGATGACGGCGCAACCATGGAGTTTTCCAATAAAGGCATGCTCGGTGCGGGCTATACCCTTCGCATCGCGAAGGACGGTTTCAGCTATAAGAGCTTGAACGGCAAGGTCGATGTAGATATGAAGTTTGCGGAGATCGGTTCTCTGTTTCTGACCAACTACTGGAGCCAGAACTTCCACTACAGAGTCTTGCTTCGCGACCTGAACATGAAGAATATGAGCGTTCCGGAGTTGGATCTCGACACCAGAACCTGGAACAACGGCCACAATGTTCGCGAGACCAAGCCGCTGCTCCTTGCCTTTGCCGCGAGCAAGTTGGGGGCGGAATTCCCGAACAATCTGGACAGCCTCGAGACAGAGCTCGGCGCAACGCTGGGTGAAAAAATCATCCGCCTCTCCGGGCGGCGTCATCATAGGCGCAAAGCACCAGGTGAAGCTCGCGGACATCAAGAGAGTGAAGTGCGTTTGCAACGGTGCGCTCGGCACGCTCTGCGTTTACACGAAGGCAAAGGGCGGCTTCTTCGACATGCCGGATATGAAACTCCCGCTGAGCGAAGTCACCCTGCCGCTCCTCGAGGCCGTGATGACCCGGAATACCGGCAACGGCATTGACTTTAGCCAGGGCAACGGCTTTGACCAGAAGAACTCGGAGTACATCATCATCCGCTATATGGATTCCGGCTTCTTTGTAAGCGGAGACGGCAGCTTCCGCGAGCAGTGGCAGGAGATCGCCTACCGCCGCATCAAGGCATATAACTACGATGTCAACGAGCACTGGGGCGAGAAGATGGGCTGAGAGATACAATCAGTGTACAGTGATAAAGGGAGAGCAGCTGCTTCGATAGAAGCAGCTGCTTTTGCATGCGAAGAGTTCTTTCTATACCGGCGGCGTTATGATATCCTAGAATAAATACCGAATTAGATTCGGAATATTTCGGGAGGGCTTATGCAATACATTCACCGGCAGATTGAAGATGTGGTGTGCAAAGCGGCGCAAAGTTTCAAGGCGGTGCTGATTACCGGTGCGAGACAGACGGGAAAATCAACGCTTTTACGAGAGTTGTTCCCGGAGCGGAAGCAACTTTCCTTTGATGACCTCTTCCTCGAGGAGCAGGCGAAGGAAAATCCGGAGATGTTCATGATGTTACACGAGCCGCCGATTGTCCTGAATGAAGTGCAGCGGGTACCGGATTTATTCCGCTATCTGAAGTTACAGTGCGATAACAGCGAGGCGAAGGGCCAGTTTCTGCTCTCGGGCTCGCAGCCTTTTTCGCTGATGCGGCTCGCCTCCGAGTCTCTGGCCGGAAGAGTGGCGGTTCTGGAACTCTCGACCTTATCGCTCCGGGAACTGACGGGCGACAGCTTCAGCGCGCCCTTTGTGCCGGGCCTTGACTATCTGCGGGAGCGGCAAAAGACAGTGGTCAAGCCTAAGAATATCTGGGAATACATCCACCGCGGCGGGTATCCTGGCGTGCAGGATGCGACTGTAGACTGGCAGATGTACTTCTCAAGCTATGTGAAGACCTATCTTGAGCGGGACGTGCGCGAACTCTCGGCGGTGCAGGATCTGGATGCGTTCCGGAAATTTATGATTGCCTGTGCGGCGCGAACGGGGGAGATTCTGAATTACAGCAACATTGCGGGAGAAATCGGGAAGGATGCCGATACGGTGAAGCGCTGGCTCTCGATTCTTGAGGCGTCGGGCATCATCTACCTCTTAGAGCCATACACCGCCTCGGTGTTAAAGCGCGCCATTAAGACGCCGAAGCTTTATTTTCGAGACACGGGTCTTGCCGCCTATCTGACCAGATGGCTCACGGTTGAGACACTGGCAAACGGCGCAATGAGCGGCGCCTTTTTTGAGACCTTTGTGATTTCGGAGATTTTAAAATCCTATGCAAACCGCGGTCTCGATTACCGCTACTTTGTCTCTTATTATCGCGGACGAGATTTGAAGTCTACGACTGAGTCTGAGATTGATTTTATTATCGAAGAGAACGGCATCCTATATCCGGTGGAAATCAAACAGAGCAGCAGACCGAAGGCGGATATGACGGCAGCGTTTCAGCTGCTCGATACCATCCCGGAGAAGAGGCGCGGCATGGGCGCCGTGGTCTGCCTCTGCTCGGAGCCGGGCGTATTGCGAGACAATGTCCTTGCACTTCCGGTCTGGTATATTTGAATTCCTGTTCCCCCTTTTCCGACCAAAGTGGTATACTATAAGTGAATTTCGAACCAATTTCGAAATTGATGCATCAGAGCGAAAGTTTGAGAAAGCGATACGATAAAAGGAGGAAAGAAAGCCATGAAGAAGAGACGCTACATCCTCGCAGTTGTTGCGGCACTTGCACTGCCGCTGCTGGTATCCTGCGGGAAGAAGGCCGAGTCTGCGGAGACAAGTAAGGCAACAGAAAGTGCGGTATCGATGGCAGCTGCCGAGACAAGCAGCAGCGCTTCGATGAGCACAACAGGCGAGAGCAAGGAGGAACAGGAGACCATGGGCTATCAGACAATCGATCAGGATACGGCTCGGGAGATGATGAAGCAGGACGACGGTCACATCATCCTCGATGTGCGCACCAAGGAAGAGTATGACAGCGGTCACATTCCGGGTGCGGTGTTATTGCCGAACGAGGAGATCAACGGAACGAGACCGGAAATCCTGAAGGATCTGGATCAGCCGATTTTTATCTACTGCCGCAGTGGACATCGAGCTGGACTTGCGGCGGAGAAATTATCAAAGCTCGGTTATCGCAAGGTCTACAACTTTGGCGGCGTCATGACATGGACGGGGGAGCTGGTAAAATGACCATCTATCTCGCAGGCGGATGTTTCTGGGGCTTACAGAAGTACTTTGACCAGTTCCCGGGCGTGCGTGCGACCGAGGTGGGCTATGCAAACGGGCCGGACAGTGCTCCTACCTATCGGGAGGTCTGCGACAGCAGCGGACATGCGGAGACCGTAAAAATCGAGTATGATCCGAATAAGATTTCGCTTCGTGAGCTGCTGGATAAGTACTTTCTGGTGATCGATCCGCTCTCCGTAAACAAGCAGGGAAATGACAAAGGCATTCAGTACCGCACCGGTATTTACTATGCGGATCAGAGCCAGCTTCCGGAAATTCAGGCGGTTTATGACGAGCAGGAGGCAAAGTACGGCACAAAGCTCGCGGTAGAGCTGGCGCCCATCCAAAACTTCTATTCCGCGGAGGAATACCACCAGAAGTATCTCGATAAAAATCCGGACGGCTACTGCCACATTCCGCAGAAGATGTTCCATCTTGCGGAAGAGGAGAGCAAGGAGACGCTCCGCAATAAGATTGGCGACCTCTCCTATGAGGTCACGCAGAACGCCGCGACCGAGCGCCCCTTCACCGGAGAGTACGATGACTTCTTTGAGAAGGGCATCTATGTCGATATTGTGAGCGGTGAGCCGCTGTTCAGCTCCCTCGATAAGTTTGATTCCGGCTGCGGCTGGCCTGCCTTTTCCAAGCCGATTGAAGGAAAGGAACTCAAGGAGACCACCGACCGCTCGCACGGCATGGTCCGCACGGAAGTGCGCTCCAAAGAGGGAAATTCGCACTTGGGTCATGTCTTTAACGACGGCCCCCGCGAGACAGGCGGCCTCCGTTACTGCATTAATTCCGCCTCCCTCCGCTTTATTCCCTATGATAAGCTGGAAGAAGAGGGCTACGGGGAATATAAGAAATTATTTGAGCGTTGAGTAAAAGGCAAGTGCGTAAACGCAAATAGGTGAAACGTTAGCCCCCGCCGGGTCGAGAGACATGGCGGGGGCTTTGCTGTGAATCATTGACAGCTTGGATTCCCAATTCCTTTTGCGACGGCGCGGGAAATGCGCTATCATGGTGCTGATTTATCATTTTGAAGAGTAAGAGGAAAATGCTTTGTATTTAGAACACGGCAGACCGAAGGACTGCACCGAAAGAACGGCGCGGGAACTCGCGGTCTATGATTTATTGGATCGACTGGAAATACCGTATGCGCGTGTGGATCACGCGCCCGCCGAGACCATGGAGGTCTGCGCGGCCATAGACAAAGTGTTAAACTGCCGCATTTGTAAGAACTTGTTTCTCTGTAACCGGCAGCAAACCGCTTTTTATCTTCTGATGATGCCGGGGGATAAGCCTTTTAAGACCAAGGAACTATCCGCGCAGATCGGTTCCGCACGCCTAAGCTTTGCCCCGCCCGAAAAGATGGTCGAATACCTGGGACTCTACCCGGGTTCGGTGAGTGTCATGGGGCTTATGAACGACAATGAGTACAAGGTGCAACTTCTCGTGGATCAAGATCTCTTTCGGGATGAGTATATCGGCTGCCATCCCTGCGTGAATACATCATCACTCAAATTGCGGCGCACGGATATCTTTGAGACCTTTTTGCCAGAGGTCAAGCACAGTTATCTTTCCGTGGAATTGCACGGGGAATGAGGAGCAGCTGCCCGTAAGCCTGTGTATCCGGGCAGTACGCGCGTAGCTCGTGCTTTACACGAGCGTTAGGAATATCAAAAGATTAGAGAAAATGGTTTGGTAACTTTGAGAGAAGGAAAAGGCAGTCGCTTTGGCGGCTGCTTTTTTTCGTGGAGAAATCTTGGTGAGCAAAGCGGATGATGATTGAGTCCGTTAATTGGGACAGCTGAGGTGGTAAAGTTAAGATAACAGAGATAATTACTGGAGCATTGACAGCCGCTTGTACGGATCAAGAGAAGAAAATACATAAAAACGAACAAATTCAAGCTGCATATACAATAAATAGATGTGAATATATACAATAGAACCTTGTAATTAAGAATATTAGCGGTAAACTGTAAGAGAATGTTAAGAGTTCCGGGAGGGAAGCATGGACGTAAACAAGCTGATGCGCAGTCTTGCGGCAAAAACCAATCCGAACGACAGCGCGCAGTGGCTGCCGCTCTGGATGCATGCGCGGGATACGGCGGGAATCATGGAGAAACTCTGGAAGCATTGGCTTCCGGTGGCCGTTCGGCGGGAAATCTGCGGCGGCAGCGAGGCAGCTCTGCAGGAAAACGAAGCACTGTTTCAAAAGGTATGTGTATTCCTGGGGATGGCGCACGATATCGGCAAGGCGACGGCTGTGTTTCAGGCGCGCATTCTGGAAATGTTGCCGGAGGCGCGGGAAAGACTTGCGGAAGAAGGGCTGGAAATAGCGGATATAAAAACTTTTACCGATCCCTCGGCAGTCGCGCATGCGTTGGCCGGTCAGGTGATTTTACAGCAGCGGGGTGTGAACGAAGGAATTTGTGAGATTGTCGGCGCACATCACGGAAAACCTCAGGAGGCGGTGAGCGAGTCTACGTTTGACGAGTATCTTGTCAATTTCAGAGGAAAGGACAGCGATGCCCGGCTGTGGGCTGAGATTTGGGATGCCTTTCTGCAATACGCCTTCGAAGTAAGCGGCATTCAAGATGCATCGATTATCCCGGAACTCTCCGGACCGCAGCGTGTTTTACTCTCCGGGCTCCTTGTCATGGCGGACTGGGTCGCGAGCAATCAATTCTACCACCCGACGATATCGATTGACGAGTTGGGACAAGAAGACATGTACCCCAAGCGGACTCGCAGTGCTTGGAAAAAGTTAAAGCTTCCAGCTGTCTGGTCGGCCGAGCTTGGCGGAATGGACGAGGTGGCTTTTGCGGAGAACTTTGGTTTTCCACCCAACGAACTGCAGAAGGCAGTGCTTGAAATATCAGATGCTGTCATCTCGCCGGGTATCCTCATTGTTGAGGCACAAATGGGCGTCGGTAAAACCGAAGCGGCACTCGCTGCAGCCGAAGTATTTGCCAGAAAGTGCGGAAGCGGCGGGCTCTTTTTCGGCCTGCCGACACAGGCGACGGCAAACGGTATATTCCCGCGTATAAGGACTTGGGCTGAGGAGCAGGTTGCGGTTCAGGGAGAGAGTAAGGAGAAGCTCTCGATACGACTTGCGCACGGCAAAGCAGAGTTAAATCAGGACTATGCCGATTTGTTGGAAGCAGGAAAGGGAGAGTTCACGGGGGAAGCGTGCATCGGTGAGGATGAGGATCAGGCGCTGGTGGTACACAGCTTTTTCCGCGGCCGCAAGCAGGTATTGCTCTCCGATTTTGTCATTGCAACAGTGGACCAGATTTTGATGGCCGCGCTGAAGCAAAAACACTTGATGCTCAGGCATCTCGGCATGGCGGGAAAAATCGTGATTATCGATGAGGTGCATGCCTACGACGCCTACATGAACGTGTACCTGGAGCGCGCACTCTGCTGGCTCGGTGCCTATCATGTGCCGGTGATTCTTCTCTCGGCCACACTGCCCGCTTCAAGGCGTATCGACTTTGTGGATGCCTATTTGAACACCTCCAAGCGAGAAATACGTGAGCGCGAAAAGCGGTTTACGCAAGGCGAAGAAGCGGATTGGAGATATTCGCGTGCGTATCCGCTGCTCACCTGGACCGACGGAAAAGAGGTTCATCAAAAGGGACTGCAACTACAGAGTGCATCGCGAAGTGTGGCGATTCGACATGTCAAAGAATCGGAGCGCATTCAAACGTTGCGAGATAAGCTACGGGACGGCGGCTGCGCAATCGTGATATTAAGCACCATACGGCGAGCGCAAGAGTTCGCCAAGGAAGTAAGAGAGCAGATGCCGGACTCGGATATTGTCCTCCTGCACAGTGCGTTTTTGATGCCGGATCGCGCAGCGCGTGAGCGTGAATTGTTACAAAAACTGGGAAAGCGCTCCACCAAAGAGGAACGGGATCATTTGATTGTAATCGGAACATCGGTGTTGGAACAAAGCTTGGATATTGACGGAGATGTGATGCTTACCGATCTCTGTCCCATGGACTTACTCTTGCAACGTCTGGGACGACTGCATCGCCACCCGATTCATGATGATATGCGGCCGGAACAGCTGAAGGCGGCACAATGTTATGTCATAGAGCCGGATGAAGATGCGTTTGAGTCCGGAACGCGCGCCATTTATGGGGATTATCTCCTCATGAGAACCAAAAAGCGTTTGCCGGATAAAATCACACTGCCAACGGATATTCCCAATTTGGTGCAGGACTGCTACGACGACCGGGAACCTGATTGGGAAACCGAAGCTGAGAAGATAATGTACGGAAAAGCGAAAAGGGAAGAGGCGAATAAGACCGGACATAAAAAGACGAAGGCGGATTCCTATTGCCTCGATAAGCCCAGAAGAGGTCTTGAAAACTGGATCAGCAATGTGGAGACCAAACTGGACGAGGAAGAAGCGCAGGCGCAGGTAAGAGACTCGGAAAACAGCATTGAGGTGCTCTTATTTATGCAGAAAGGAAATGAAATCTGCTATCTTCCCTGGCAACACGAGGGGCAGAGCCTTCCGGTCGAACGTATTCCTTCTCCGGAAGAGAAACGAGACCTATTGCGACAAAGTGTTAAGTTGCCCGGTGCGCTCTGCCGTGAATATCAAATTAAAAAGACTCTCGATGCGTTGAAACCGATGAATGAGCTTGTGTTATCCGGTGAGTGGAAGCACGACCCGATGTTGAGAGAGGAATCATTTCTCCTGTTGAACGAACAGTTGGAAACAGAACTTGCGGGTTTTCGTCTATGGTACTCGAAGGAGGAAGGCCTGTTTTATGAGAAAGGAGCTGCGGATGATAAAACCTGAGTTTAACCTGCTGGATGAGCCGTGGATACGGGTTCGAACACGAGATTGCCGTGTCGAAGAGGTATCGCTCAAAGATGTTTTTGTCCATGCGCATGAATATGAGGATTTGGCCGGTGAAACGGCTGCGCAGGATGTGGCCATGCTGCGCCTGTTGCTCGCGGTACTGCACTGCACCTTTTCTCGGGTGGATGAGAACGGAGAAGAAAACTTACTGTTTGATTTGGAAGATGATGAGTTAGAGGATGAAGTGTTTCGGCGCTGGAAAGCACTGTATGACCGGGGACATTTTCCGGAAGAGCCGATTCAAGACTACCTAGAGCAGTGGCGGGAGCGGTTCTGGTTGTTTCATGAGGAGAGGCCGTTTTGGCAGGTGAAAGATGTCAAGGAAGTTTTACAAGCGAATGAGAAAAAACTTTATCCGTCGTGCAAATTGAACGGAGAGCTTTCTCAGAGTTCAAATAAAATTAGACTTTTTCCTGTGCGTAGCGGTGTGTCTCGGGATTCTCTGACATTTGCAGAGGCAAGCAGATGGATGGTATATCTCAACGCGTTTGATGATAGTGCCGTAAAGCCTGCTGTAAGAGGGGAAAGACGGAGGAGCAGGATAACGATACAAAGAAAAAGAAAGGTAGTAAGGGGCCGGGACTTGCATGGCTAGGTAAAATGGGTGTTGTTTCGGCGACCGGAAGAAATCTGTTTGAGACTTTATTGTTAAACTTAACGCTATTAAAAGACGGGGATGAATTCTGGAAAGAGGAGAATAAGGCCATTTGGGAGAAAACAGATAATGAGTTGTCCAAAGAAGAACGACAACTTTATCCGCTTCCCGAGAATCAAGCAGAATTGTTGACCTGGCAATCCAGAAGACTGCTTTTAGAGCGTGGCGATAGCAGTCATATCAAAGGATATTGGGTTCTGAGCGGAGACTATTTTAATCCGGAAAATGCTTTTACAGAGCAAATGACGGTTTGGAAAATCGATTCGCAGAGTGGGAAAAAGAAGTGGATGATTCCAAAGACACATGAGCCGGATCGTCAGATGTGGAGAGAGTTTGGGAGCATATTCTGTGAGAATGAAGACGGACATATGCCGGGCCTGGTTCGTTGGAATCAGTTGCTTTACAGAAAGCTAAAAAGCACCACAGATTTAAAATGCAGATTTAAAATTGTGTCTGTGCAATACGGAGATCAAAATGCGACTGTAAAAGATACATTTTCGGATTCATTGGCGTTTTCATCCGGAATTCTATCCGGAACAGAGGAGCGTTCCCAAATAGCATGGATTCATCGAATCAAAGAAGAGATTAAGAAGTGTGAGATACTCACAGAAACATTCGGATTGTTCTTTTATAATGTTGCGCTTTCCGGAGGATACAGTACTGACAAAGATCAGCGAAAAGCGGTTGTTGATGCGGGGCGAGAGACTTGCTACGCATCGTTAGATGTTCCTTTTAGAAGATGGTTGAATTCTATTGACTCGAATTGTCTTGGAGAGGCAATGGAAGAAAAAGTGTTGGAGTGGCAAAAGATTGCGAAGCAAATAGCGCTGGATTTGGGAAGAGAAACCATACGAGATGCCGGAATGAAAGCACTAACCGGAAAAGAACTGGATAAAAAGCATTATGCTTCGCCGATTGCATTTGAGGTCATGGTGAAAGAAATCAATAAGCTATACCCTGCTTTGCGGGGGAGAAACTCATAATTGAGGAGGTATGCATGGAAGAGAGGAGTAAGACAGAGTCACGACAGAGTGATATCGCTAAATTTGTAAAGCGCAAGCTTATGAGTTTGCAAAGCAATCCCAACGAAGCGGCAGTACGAGCTATCCTTGCGAAAATGCGGCGCGGTGTCGGGGAACAGCCGGGTGCAATACCGGAACTCTGGGACATGCTCTTCACAGATTTGCCCGAGTCCTTAGAGGGGCGAGGTAGCAAGCCAAGTCGTGCGGAATGGGCTATTTTCACAGCACTTACATTATTTGCTTTACACCAGCAGGGAAAGAGAAATCTTGAGAGCGAGTTTATGTTCCAAGAGAAAAACACCTTCGGACGAGCAGTCGCACAGTTAATCAGTTGTAATTCGGATGCCAAGGAAGCTATTATAAAGCGATTTAATGTAGCAGTAAGCGCAGCAGATCTGACCGGATTTAGTTGGTATTTGAGAAACATCATTCAGCTTTGCAAACGAGAAGATATTCCGATGGATTACGCAGCTCTTGCAAAGGATCTGTACGATTATCAGAATCCGGATCGGATTGACGGAGTGCGGCTTAAATGGGGACGTGATTTTTACCGAGAGCTCTCATCCTTTGAAGGGTTGAAAAACGATGGCTCAGCAGAAAAGCCGGGGACAGAAAGTGAAGAGTAAGAGGATACAGTTGTAAGCACCTCTGCGGATTAAAATTTGAGCATACGATAGAGAATGAAGTTAGTTTATTGTAGGTCAAACAGACCGGAAAGGATGAAATTATGGATGAGAAGAGATTATTTGTGGATTTTCATGTGATTCAGACAGTGCCGCCGAGCTGCATCAATCGCGATGACACGGGAAGCCCTAAGACCGCAGTCTATGGGGGAAGTATGCGTGCGCGCGTATCTTCACAGGCGTGGAAACATGCTATGCGTGTTTACTTTCAGCAGAATATTCCGCAAGAGGAATTGGGTGTCAGAACAAAGTATGTCCGTGGAAAGATTGCGGATGAAATCCAGAAGTTGAACGGCAAATTGAGTCGTGAGCAGTGTGAAGATTTGGCTGGAACGATTTTAGGCAAAGGAGCGTCGAGACATAAGGATAAGAAAAAAAACAAAAAGCAGGAAGACAGTTATAATAAAGAGGAATTAGAGACGCTTCTTTATATCAGCTGGAAGCAGATTAGAGAGTTGGCAAAGCTTGTAGTGGATACTATTACAGAGGATGGGAGTTTAGGAAAAAAAGAAGAAAAAAAGTTGAAAGAAGATGCGAGATTAGCACTGAAGAATAATCCGAGTTTTGAGATGATATTGTTCGGACGTATGGTTGCAACAGACCCTTCTATCAACTACGATGCTGCGTCACAGGTTGCGCACAGTATTTCGACACACACCGTACACAATGAATATGATTATTTCACGGCGGTGGATGATTGTAAGATGAACTAGGACAATAAAAAAGAGCCGATGACGAACTCGTGGTATGATGAAGCTACCACACACCAACACACCAGGAGGTTCGCCATGGCCCAAAAAGAGTATACCACAAAAAGAACATATCGCCACCTGACACGCGAAAAGCGCGCACAGATTGAAGTACTGCTGCAATTAAAGCTCCCAAAGAGTCGCATTGCGCGCGAAGTCGGGATTGCAAGGTCAACTTTATATAATGAACTTGCCAGAGGTACCGTACAGCAGTTAGGACGGAATCTGGAGCCATACACGCGCTACTTTGGAGATTCGGGACAGCGTGTCTGACGAACATCGAAGACGAAATAGTCATTGCCCCTACAAAGCTGCTGCAAGCCAAGAAATTCGTGTCTTTTGCGGTAAAGCAGATACTGACAAAGCATCTGGCACCTGATGCGATTTGCGGTCTTGCCAGAGAAAAAGGGCTGTTTCACCGAGATGGTTTGCAGCAAGACTCTTTTATAACTATATTGAGCGTGGATTATTAAAAGCTCGAAATATCGATCTCACGCCAAAAGGTCAGACGTAAACAACACCGTAAGGGACATCCGCAGCATAAGCGGCTTTATGGTCTGAGTATTGAAGCTCGCCCCAAGTAGTTAATCAGCGGGAAGAGTTTGGGCATTGGGAGATTGATACCGTGGTCGGTCGAAAGGAGTCACAATCCGTTTTTGTTGACATTGGATGAGCGCACCACAAGATTTCGACACATTATAAAAGATACCCGGTAGAAAGCATACAGGCGGTTGAGCAGGGGTTAAAGCCCTTCGCGAGTTGTATGGAGAACGTTTCAACCAAGTTTTTCGCTCCATCACAAGTGATAATGGCAGTGAATTTGCTTCACTGCCACAGTTGCTTCCCACGATACCCATATACTATGCTCATCCGTACTCCGCCTACGAACGCGGACTAAACGAAAAAGCAGAACTCATTGATTCGCCGGTTCTTGCCAAAAGGGGAGCTCTTTTGATGTCGTTACGGATGAGCAAATACGAGAGATTCAGGACTGGATCAATCAGCTCCCCCGAAAGTCCTTTCACTACAGTTCGCCGGAGGAATTATTTCAGACTGTCCTACTTGATCTTGCAATCTAGCTGATTATTTCACGGCGGTAGATGACCTTAAGGTGGGAGACAGTTCAGGTGCAGGTCATTTGGGAACGGTTGAATTCAACTCTTCTACCCTCTATCGTTATGCGACTGTCAGCTTGGCTGCATTTAAGGAGTGGGTCGGAAATCCGGAGAAGGTTATCAGGACGTTTGCGGAAGCCTTTATCTACTCGATGCCGACCGGAAAGCAGTCTACATTTGCAAACCGAACCGTTCCGGACGCTGTTTACATTACCATTCGAGAGGATCAGCCGGTGAATTTTAGCGGCGCGTTTGAAGATGCAGTGGTGAGTCGCAACGGCTTCAGCAAGCCCTCTGTCGAGCGGCTTGTGGAGTATGTGAAAAAGAGTTATCAGAACTTTGTTGAAGTACCTACATATGCTTTGGGCACCGGAGAGTATATGGAGAAATTGTGCGGTGAGCGACCGATGAAGGAGAATCTTGATTTACTGGAAAAATACGTGCGTGAACTGCAGAGTAAAGCAGGAGAGAAATAATGAGTACGCTTTTATTGCGACTTGCGGCACCGCTGCAGGCGTGGGGTACGGAGTCCAAGTTTGAGAGCAGACGAACGCAGCGAGAGCCATCGAAGAGCGGCGTAATCGGGATGCTCGCAGCGGCATTGGGACTTCGGCGAGACGCTGATTTATCGGAACTATCAGCATTGCGGTTCGGAGTTCGCGTGGATCGAGAGGGGAAAGTCATAAAGGACTTCCATACCGCACAGGCGGTGAAGACAGCAAAAAAAGATAAAAATGAAGAACCCGAAAAAAATAGGATATGTAACATCGAGATACTATCTTTCGGATGCTGTTTTGGTGGGATTAGAGTCAGAAGATGATGCATTTCTTGAAAAAAATTAGAGGCAGCGTTACGGACGCCTTGCTTTCCGTTGTTTCTAGGAAGGCGCTCTTGTCCACCGACCTTACCCTTGGTTCTGGGACTTCGAGAAAAAGACTTGGAGACTGCACTCCGGGAAGAAGAAAATCAGAACCAAAATGCGAGAAGCAATAAGCGGACGCGTCGATATATCCGTTTAGACAGCATGCCGGACGAATTGGAAGGTGCTGTTGTACAGGATGTGCCGATTTCTTTTAATCCGATGAAACGAGAATTCGGTTATCGACGCGCAAAAGAAATTTGGCTTCGGGATGATGTAAATACAGAAGAATCGGCAGAAGAACATGATGCCATGGCTGAACTGTGAGAGGAGAGGATATGTATCTGACAAGAATGGAATTGGATACAGATAAGAGGGCAACAAGGAGGCTCCTCAGCTCCCGCAGTAAAATCCATGGGATGGTGGAAAGCTCCTTTTCCGGAGGCAGAGAACGGAGACTCTGGCGTTTAGATTCACTTGGAGATAGGCTTTATATCCTTGTACTCAGCGAAGAAAAACCCAACTTGGAGGCTGCGGTAAGTGAATATGGGAATCCGAAAGAAGGCTTTTTGACGAGAGAGTATGAACCTCTCTTGGCGCGTATCACAGAGCAGAGTCAGTGGCGTTTCCGCCTGGTCGCGAATCCCACGCAAAGTATTTCTCGTGCAAGCACGGGGAAACGTGGTGAGGTAAGGGCTTGTACGGGAGTAAATCAGCAAGAGGATTGGCTTAGGAAACGGGCTGAAAAGAATGGATTTATGCTGGAAGAAGGCGGCTTTCGCGCTGTCGGAAACAGTTGGCATATTTTCCATAAACGGGAAGAAAAAGACAAGTCTGTTTCCCTGCGTGAAGTGAGTTACGAAGGTGTACTAACTGTAACGGATGTCGAAAAGTTTAAAGAGCTCCTGTGCCGCGGTATGGGCAGAGGAAGAGCTTACGGCATGGGATTGCTCACCATTATGCGTCTGCCCTGAGGTAAAAGATGAAGGAGATTCCAGGTATCATACGCCCGGAATTACAACAGTTGCCACAGGTCAAAGATCGAATGACCTTCTTATATCTGGAGCGTTGTAAATTAAATCGGCGCGACAGTGCGATTGAAGTGATAGATGATGACGGTACAGTAGATATCCCGGCAGCAGCCATCTCTGTACTGATGTTGGGGCCGGGCAGCAGTATTACGCATCGTGCGATGGAACTCATCGGAGATGCAGGAGTTACTGTCATTTGGGTTGGAGAGCACGGCGTTCGCTATTATGCGAGCGGACGCCCGCTCACCAAGCGAGCAGGTCTTCTGTTACAGCAAGCGAAATTGGTAAGCAACCAGCGCTTGCATCTTGCAGTTGTCAGGAAAATGTATGCGATGCGTTTTCCCGGAGAAGACGTGAGCAAATTGACCTTGCAACAGCTTAGAGGAAGAGAAGGAAGTCGAGTACGGGAAATATACCGCAAGTGCTCGAAGGAGTACGGAATTCCATGGAACGGTAGAGCATATCAAATGGGGGACTTCGAGGAAAGTAATGCGATTAATCAAGCACTCAGTGCGGGACATTCGTGCCTTTACGGTTTGGCACATGCCGTGATTGTTGCATTGGGCTGTTCTCCGGGACTTGGCTTTGTCCATGTGGGAGGCGACCTTTCGTTTGTATATGATTTTGCAGATCTCTATAAGGCGGAATTCACGATTCCGATTGCGTTTGAGGCCACTGCTGAAAATCCTCCGGATTTGTCTGCGTATGTAAGACGAAAGGTAAGAGATACGATGTCTCGCAATCATCTGTTAGAACGCATGGTGCGGGATTTACACTATTTACTATCAGAAAACGAAGAGGAGGTTACAGAAGAAGAGGTTATCTATCTCTGGGATAATCGCGAGGGAATGGTCAGACACGGTATCTCTTATAGTGCGGAGGAGCAGGCATGATTGTGATTACCTTAACGGATTGCCCGCCCAAAGTGAGAGGGGATTTGTCTAAATGGCTGCTTGAAATTTCGACAGGCGTTTATGTTGGGAATCTCAGTGCACGTGTACGCGATGAACTTTGGGGACGTATTTGTGAGCACGTGAAAGATGGCAGAGCAACCATGGTTTACAGCAGCAACGGAGAACAGAAACTCGACTTTGCCGTGCACAATACGACTTGGGTACCTGTGGATTACGATGGCATTAAGCTTGTGAGAAAGCCCGGGATAAAAAAACGTGAAAAGAACTCCGATCAAATTGAGACAGAAAAGGCTGCGATGAGCCGTGCGGAGAAATTCTATCAGGTGCAACAGATTCAGAAGCATCAGGCACGCAAACGGAGTACAGCCGAATATGTGGTGCTCGATTTGGAGACGACCGGCCTTAATATAGCGCATGACCGGATGATTGAAGTTGCTGCTATTCGGGTAGAGGAAGGACGAGAAGTTTCCTGTTACAGCAGCTTGATTTACTGTGAAACTGTACCGGAGACGATTGTCGAATTGACCGGAATCACAGCGGATAAGTTAAAAAAAGAGGGAAAGCCGATTGAACAAGTGCTCAAAGAACTACTGGAGTTCATCGGAGATACACGAATTGTGAGCCACAATGCGAGCTTTGACTGGCGCTTTCTGCAGCAGGCTTGCAAGCAAAACAATATCTTGCCGGGACATCCTCACATTACCGATACACTGAATCTTGCGCGGCAAAAGATAGAGGAGGTGGAAGATTACAAACTCTTGACCTTATCAAAGTATTTTCATTTTGCTATACTGGAGCCGCACAGGGCGCTCGCTGACTGCCGATTGACGCACCAGCTCTACGAGAAGTTAAAGAGGATCGAGGCTGAGGACTAGGATCAACCACGGAAATACGCCATTTCCGAAGTGTTTTCCCCGCACACGCGGGGGTGATCCGAAGAAGTGCCGTATCACGCTGAGAGGCGCAATGTTTTCCCCGCACACGCGGGGGTGATCCGCGATCGGCTGCTATATTGATGAGCTCAAAGGGTTTTCTCCGCACACGCGGGGGTGATCCGGCAAGAACGAAAGCTATGCGGGAGCGAGCGAAGTTTTCCTCGCACACGCGGGGGTGATCCGTAAGGGAGTATGTATTGAACGAGTTGAGCAAGGTTTTCCCCGCACACGCGGGGTGATCCGTCGGACTGCGTGACGGTCTACATCGACGATGCGTTTTCCCCGCACACGCGGGGGTGATCCGCAATCCTCATGGATTTCGCGGTCGGCAAAAACGTTTTCCCCGCACACGCGGGGGTGATCCGTCTTGTGTATCCGTCCATTCCTTCCCCTTATTGTTTTCCCCGCACACGCGGGGGTGATCCGTACTTATCCGCAAACTCCGCGCCGCGTCCAAAGTTTTCGCACACGCGGGGTGATCCCTTTCTTGCCTCTTCCTCATCTTGCACGCTTTGGTTTTCCCCGCACACGCGGGGGTGATCCGTCGGCGGCCTTCTCGCCCTTCCCCCGTCTGTCGTTTTCCCCGCACACGCGGGGGTGATCCGACTGGCAGGAGCAGCTGAGGAAATGGCGCGAGTTTTCCCCGCACACGCGGGGTGATCCGCGGCGCAACCATAATCACGCCCACCACCACGGGTTTTTCCCCCGCACGCGGGGTGATCCGGCATGATTGTTGCCGTCCAAACCGAACCACGGGTTTTCCCCGCACACGCGGGGGTGATCCGACGAAGGTGCTGAATATCTGGGTCGCGGCCAAGTTTTCCCCGCACACGCGGGGGTGATCCGCCCCAGCAGTTCGTATCCGTCTATCTCCAGCAGTTTTCCCCGCACACGCGGGGGTGATCCGCTGCTCTCGCGCTTGCATCGTATGCACATGCAGTTTTCCCCGCACACGCGGGGTGATCCGTAGTCGCAGCGCTTATCAATGTCCCAGCTGTAGTTTTCCCCGCACACGCGGGGGTGATTCGTCGTGGGGAAATGAGAACTCAGGCTTTCCGGAGTTTTCCCCGCACACGCGGGGGTGATCCGCATATACATAACCAAGACTGCCAACGCCAACGGTTTTCCCCGCACACGCGGGGGTGATCCGTGCTTTCCGGAAAGATTAAAGCCGTCCGGAGCGTTTTCCCCGCACACGCGGGGGTGATCCGTTAATCAATATCGGAAGTGCTATCGTGATTGCGTTTTTCCCGCACACGCGGGGGTGATCCGATGCAAAAGAGCGGTAATCGGGCGCGAAAAAGAGTTTTCCCCGCACACGCGGGGGTGATCCGCATACTTCCGGCCTTGTTGATTGCGCCCTTAAGTTTTCCCCGCACACGCGGGGGTGATCCGACTTTCAATACGCCGCAAAGAGGGTTTGGACTGTTTTCCCCGCACACGCGGGGGTGATCCGCGCATACGCATGGCTCCCAACTCCTGCGAAACGTTTTCCCCGCACACGCGGGGGTGATCCGAATCGAACTTGCGGGGATTGTCTGTGATATGTGTTTTCCCCGCACACGCGGGGGTGATCCGAAGCGCCGTAACATAAAATACATATCTGAAATGTTTTCCCCGCACACGCGGGGGTGATCCGATTACAGACGGCTAATCTGAATCCCGACAAGCGTTTTCCCCGCACACGCGGGGGTGATCCGAGGTGGAAGCATGGTGATTGAGCAGGAACGCCGTTTTCCCCGCACACGCGGGGGTGATCCGCCCCCATTGCACAATCTGCTTTTGCTGTGCAGGTTTTCCCCGCACACGCGGGGGTGATCCGAAGAGCGCAGACAACAAAGTCGGCAAGAAGCTGTTTTCCCCGCATGCGCGGGGGTGATCCAGTTGCGCCGCCGGTCTTTTTATGCCGTGCGAGGTTTTCCCCGCATGCGCGGGGGTGATCCCGACTGCTACGAGGCGCTTTGCGGTGCGACCGTGTTTTCCCCGCATGCGCGGGGGTGATCCCCATGCCAATCAGCTGCGAAACATCATCCCTTCGTTTTCCCCGCATGCGCGGGGGTGATCCCGCAGATGTCCAAGCGGCTGCGGGTAGCGAAACGTTTTCCCCGCATGCGCGGGGGTGATCCCCGCTACCACAAAATGGCTGGAGCTAAAGAGAGTTTTCTCGCATGCGCGGGGTGATCCCCTACGAATTCATGGTTGGGTGAACCGTGGGAGTTTTTCCCTCGCATGCGCGGGGTGATCCCGCCCGTCAAAGTCGCGAGGTCGGCGAAGTTCCGTTTTTCCCCGCATGCGCGGGGTGATCCCTTCCGGGCGGCCGGAAGCTCTGCTACTGAGTGTTTTTCCCCGCATGCGCGGGGTGATCCCTTTCAGCTCAGTTTTAAAGAAAGCAGAAGAGCGTTTTTCGCATGCGCGGGGGTGATCCTAGGGAGGACAGCAATGAAAAATCACAGTCACATGTTTTTCCCGCATGCGCGGGGTGATCCGCGACCAGAAAGGCGCAGGCGAAGGCTGAGCTCGTTTTTCCCCGCATGCGCGGGGGTGATCCA
>BNJU01004644.1_pt1 | contig 58352 bp, 73 predicted proteins | sample 8539281 | NCBI WGS metagenome assembly BNJU01 (sample SAMD00202456, study PRJDB9452) | human saliva metagenome | isolation source: human saliva | place: Japan
ACAAGGATAACGTGAAGTCCACAGTCTGACAAGAGATTTTCTCAAGTTTTAGTATTAGCACAGGAGATATCGTATCGGTGCGCACGATACTGCGCATGTAAATTAAAACAACAAAAACTTCTTTCTCCTCTTGTCAAGCGGGTTTCGCTATCCCGATGACTCTATTCGGATGATGTGTCCGCAAAATTTCCGATACTCATTTACATACGCCAACACGTGTCGTCGCCGTCACTATAATAACAGAGGTTTTAGAAAGCGCACGATAAACTCACATTTCCCATTTATGCTACCTTTGTCTGCCCAAAAATCAGCTGGACTTTGCTGATGCCTGAACAGCTGTCTTTCTACTCTGCGGAAATGCTCCATGAAACTTTCCGTGTGGTCGGTACTGTAGTGCGCGCACGTCATCGCTTCAATATCCGTCGAATGAGTCCAGCCTCATCTTTTCAATCGGTGCTTTCCTCTTCCACCGGAAGGATAAAGTGGCCGTGGAGTGCATCCGCCATCCCGGAGTTCTCTTAGTCCAGTATTGCGCACAGAGCGATGCACTCGCAGGATCACCTTTGTCTCGGATCCACATATATGCGCATAGCGAACGCCGCCGTCCGGTAAAATAACGTTCTTAGTCGCGCTTGTGTCACCATGAAAATTTCCGCTGCACTGCGGATTACGGTCTAGGATGTCCTCTTTCTCCGCTCTATATAGCGATGCTTTTGTACCGACAAATCCACTGCACTGTCTCCCTCTCCTCCCGATAGCCCGAAGATTTCCTCTCTATTTTACTAGGTAAGACTGTCGCCTCTCTTTTCCAAAAGCTCATCAACTCCTTTCCACTGCCCATCCTTTGCAATCCCGCCGACATCCAGCTTAAGCTCCGGATCCCAGAAAATGGCACGGTCATCTTCTCTTCGTCCAGAATAAGATCTTCTATATTGCAGTCTGCAGCCTCTTCCAGAAAGCCTTTTCCTCCGGAAGGCTCGCTCCGGATCGGCTATATTCAAGCTTCCGTTTATGTCATGCAAAGAGTAGCACCGCTATTACGCGATATTCACTCTTTCCCGTCCGTTCTCGTCGGATTTCCTCTTCCAAACTTGAGTGAGCGCTATATCGGATCCACGCGTGAGGCCTGTCGCTACTCTTTCGTTACCTCCCTTCAAGGTTTTCCAATTCCGATGGTCGGTATAAACATCAAAGAGCTGATGAGCGTGCAAGAGCTTTTCGTAGAATCCGCTCTGCCTTTAGCCTGAAATTCGTCTCGTTTCTCTCTCATATCCTGCCGACCATGGATGCTGTATTAAAGACATCCAAAGCCGGGCTGATCCTGGTAACGCCCTTCTTTGCACAACGTAGAAGTAGTGTCTGAGAAGAAGGAAAATGTATATACTGAAAGTCACGAATATAGAATTTATATCTCTGAATTGATTGTCTCCTCATTCATTTTACCTTCTATAGTCGTTTTCCTTGTCTTGTCTTCAAAAATACAGCTACTCATGATACAAGACATGGTTAGGAAATGCCAGTTTTTCTTTCGAAAATATTCAAGAACTTATTTCTATATATACACTGAATTTACTATTTCCATCAGGCCAAATGAGTCAGAGTATTCTCTGGAGAACTCGTCGATTGGAAAGATAAGTAAAGGAATCTCATGGTGAGGATTATGCGTGATGGACAAAAATACGATGGACAATATTCTGTCCTCACTGCTTTTCCTCAGTCCCCGAAATACAGCTTTCATGGAAAAAGCGAAGTGATGGCACAGCTGGGACAAGATTTCAGTCCATGCGGATGAGTTTGGAAAAGTCATTCCCCGGATGGATTGAATATATAGGAAACTGGTAGTACATCGCTCCCGGCCGTGAGGCGTACATGGCCTGCAGGCTGGATTTCTCGGTAACGAAAATGGTATTTCTAAGCACAAATCAAAAGACGCTTGGATAGCTTCATGCACGGCAACCATCGGCGGCTATGCGTGTTATTTTGATGAGAGCGGTGCTGTGGCAGGAAAACCACCATTCAGGGAAAGTACAGGTAAATGATGAGTCAAAGAGGCTTGGTACCTGGGAGAGGATGGCAGACTGAAGCATTATGCTGAAGCGGTTTCCGCACAAAACCCTCACCGTCATGCGGATGCAGAACCTATGGCAAGGCAGAAATGGAAACGGCGGTTAAGAAACCGCGAGGTGCCGGTCTCGAAATCCGCACTTTGCAGCCTGCTGCGGTCTAAATCCCAGCCTGAGTCTTTGACCCTGGTCGCGTATACCTTGGGCTGAAAGGAGCAATGTCAATATGCAACAATACGATATGGAAAGAAGAATATACGAAGAAACATACGTGACGAGTGGGGAGGACAGCAGCAGGAAGACGTACACCACACGCAAGAGCAGGATCGAAGACGAGGGGAGGGAAACCTAAAACGGGATGCGCAAGAAAGCGGAGAAGTTTCCTGAGAGAAGACGGTAACAAAGATTATGCATGAAGGGAAAGTCAAGAGGGACAAAACGATGCAGCCAGCATTAACAAAACAGGTGCCGGAATCGCTATAGCGTGTGTTATCTCTAGCTCCAGCTTTCTGGGCCTCGCCTGGCTGCTAGCTGGTTGCATCAAATGTAAACTAAAGACCAGTCTGGTGGTACGCCCGTTCTGACGGAACCGATCTATACCCTCTTCTGCCCGCTTGTGGATGAGCAACGGAAACCAGGGCGGCTGCGGAGGCGCCTGCATGATTGCGACGGATATATTTTTACCGATACGGTATGCTGACACAGCAGCTACACGGTGAATACGCGACGGTGCGTGGACAGAAAACGGTGTAGTACAGACAGCGCACGTGCGCAATCTATATGCTTTATGAGATAAACGGCACTCCTCGGAGAGAGTACCTTCAAAACAAAGAGGCATATCGGATGCGAAGTTTTGCACAGTTTCGGTCAATAACTATGAGAAAGAACTTGCAGCCTGTATACTGTAACACCAAAAACTAGTCTTTGCAAGATTTGCGCAAGGCAAAAGTGCGAGGAAATGCCGAATCTAGCTCTCACCTGCACACAAGTGCGAGATACTTTGGGCTGGGAGGACGGCGTAAACGCAGTGATGTATGAGACGGGTCTCTACTCAGTGTTGCTATTGCGCTATGAGGCACAGTACAGGACATGTACCGCTTGCTCCAGAATGAAATCCTATAAAAGAGGGCCGGCGATGGGATGCTCTGACTGAAGAAGGAAAAGCAATACTGGGTACCGCCTCTTTTAGAGAGTAGAAAGATCCCAGGAGAATCTCGACCTAAGCTTATGTCTCATGGTGGTGCATGCTGAAGATAGGTTTAAAAGCGAGATGCCGCACGCTTTTGCAATCGATACTCACTATGACTAAAAGCCGGAGCACAGATCTCGATATATTCGTGCTTGCTGTCAGCTTTTACATTCTTGGCTAGCTGTCTCTTGCGGGTACAGGTCTTTTCCTACTAGCGTAAGGCCTAGTTCTTCTCACCTCTCCTCACCTCCTTCGTGAATCTTATCCGCCATATACTGTAGCATTTCCTTTTTCATCACCAGAGTTCCTCCGATCCAGAAAGCTATGCTCCATAATATAATCGGTATTCTTCAGTTCTCCCACCACCCGATAGGCATCCGTTCCTCTAATCTGATCAAAACAAAGGGTGCTTAATCAAATTCCGGAAAAGAGCAGTCTCGTCTGGATATTTGCCTTCTCAAGGAAAGCTCGTCAGGTCATTTCGTTTTACACCGGACTCCTCTTTCACGGAAAGCAGGAACCTCGAACCAGGAGGACCGAATTCGAAGCGGGCTCCGGAAGAATCAATCCCTCTATCGGACGGCGCTCCTTTAAGAACGCCAGTTGCCCTTTCTCTTCTCGATAAAGCCCGGGAACTTCTTTAATTGTTCTACACCGACAGCCGCCTGCATCTCAGTTACCTTCAGATTATAGCCGAAGTGACTGTAGGTATACTGTGATCAATATCCCTTCGGAAGCTGTCCATATTGTCCCGAGAAACGATGCTTGCAGAAGTTGTCCTGTCCATGACGGGCAAATCGCAATCTCTTCCCCAGTCTCGGAAAGAAAAATTTACAACGACTCAGCTTAGGGTTACTGGTGTAAACGCAGCCTCCTCTCCCATGGTCATGGTGTGGCGGATAGGAGCTGGTGCCGATGTCTCCCCAGGTTCCCGTAAAGCGGTCTCTCGTCAATCAGTATAACGCGAGCCTAAAGCATCACAGTTATCCTCGATCAAGCCAAAGACCATGCTTGTCACAGAATTTTGCTTACCGCTTCCAGGTTAAAAGTTCAGGTGGGACAATCATTAGCCCTGCCTGTCTTCTCAGAAAGCGCCTCTTCGATTTTCTACTGATGTTGTACTCGGTACGTGACATCAGAAATACAGGAATCACTTATACTGAAACATGGGGTCACCGTGAATCGGAAAACCAGCAGCCACCATAATCACCTCGTCTCCTCTTTTTAATCATCTCTCCAAAAGTTCCGGTGCCGTAAGCGTCATAAACGCCAAAGGGAGAGTTCATGAAGATCCGGAATATGCCAGATGGGCGTGCTTTACAGCTCAAATCCTCCTGACTTCTTCTCAAATTCGTCTCCAAAACGTCCCGTTGTGAGCTTAAAAAATCTAAAAGTGGCATCAGTCAGGACAGCATTTCCTTTTCATCAAATACGCGGGAAGCGTAACCTCTGTCTCCCAGCTCAGCTTTCTTCTTCTCTTTCTAAAGCTGTGGTAATACTCCGCTACCAAATTCTTGAGTTTCTTTCAGTGCTTCCGCTTCAACTTTTCCATTTTCCATCGATCTCTTCTCAACCTTCTCCCATCTCTCCACCAGTTGGTATCCCACATCAGCCATAGGCATAAATCCTTCTGTAAGCCGACTCTGCCAGGGCTCCCGGAAAGTGCCGTCTTCACTGATAAAGTCCGCATTCATATAACGAATAATGATGTAGCTCGGAATCCTTCTGGTCAAAACCGTTTCCGCAGGAAAAATCGATTCCGTTCCCCATATTCCTGCGCATGGCCGCCTCGAGTACCGAAGGGTGACTTCATTGATAGGCGGTTTCTGTCCGGCATATCGATGAAAAAGCCGCCCTTTTTCCTTTAGATAAACGCAAAGATGGCCAAGGGTTCCGTTGCGACCACACTTGCAACGCTTAATGGCATCGAAGAGAATCTGATGCTTTGCCCCGATAATCACCATCCTTTAAGTAAAATCTCCTTTTCTCCTAAGGTAAAACCGAGGTCGGTTTCCGGGCTGTCAGATTGATTTCGAGCACTCCCCAATTTGCTCGCGGAAAGTGCCACAAAGTGCTTTCGTTTCTTTTGATATTGTGTCCGTTGTTCCAAGCCCTGGGTGTCAAATCAAACTCAGGAACTCTTACGCTCTTTCAAGTAACGACATCGTAACTCTGATTAGATTGCAATAGTTGGTAATGAGGTTCTTTTAATCGCTGTGAAAAGGAAGGAAAACGCCTTCTTTTCCATTTGCACTCTGATGAAAAACCGTCCTTGGAAACCGTTAAGCTTTCTGTCCGCCTCCCAGCATCCCTTTTTGTTTCAAAATGAAATGTTTTCCGTGTCGAAAATTAGCGCATCTCTCTCTCTTGCTCTATTGTTTCTCGTTTCTCTCTCTTTCCGGTGAGCGCGCGCTCAGTGCATGAGCAAAGACCGCACCGCTTGTTCGCGCGCTCCGTGAGCGATACTCGTTATGAACTAAAAAGATGCGCTGTGCCGCGCATTCTTTCCAACGAGTGCAAGGATATTGTAGTATTGCAAGACGAAAAGCTGCAATGCCCATCTCCTATTCCTATTGTTCATTCTTCTTCTGATTGTTTCATTTCTCATTTTCTACTGTCTCGCCTGTTTCAAGCCTTCTCCACCCGCATGGGCAATGTACCTACTACTGGTGTAGCTCCTGCCACCGCATCCCAGTCGGTGCTCTGCTTTTCCAAAATTTCGGAATCACCTTCTTCTGGGCGTCAAAATATTCTTCATCGTCTTGGTTTTCACAATATCTATGCTGTCATCTCTCCGAAATGGTGACCTTCACCTCACGGTTGGCATGATAGCAGGCTGGGCTCATGATATTCTCCGTCTTTATAAGCTCCGGATCTTCCATCAGCAACAGGGCATCGGAAGAAGCATTCAGCGAAAATTCCTTTTTCCTCCCCATTTCCTGCTTTCTCCGCACTTCTTTATCTCCCTTCAGTTTCCGTGCTTCCCCTACTTTTCCACTGGTTTCTGCCATCCTCTCTCTATTTTCGCTTCCAGTACTGCTCTTTCCGGCACTGTCAAAGCCATGAAAAGACAGATGATTGGTAAACCCCCACAATACAGAGTCCGGAAATGCCTTTTCTCTGCTTTCCTTTGCATTCATACTGCTGGTCCTAAGTCCAGCAGAATCGAAAAATGCAGCTATAGAGACATTAAAGTGAAATACTCTCCCTTTCCTCGAATCAGTGCTCCTGATAGATAAAAGAAAATGTGCGGACAAAACAGCAGGTAAAAGAAGTGAGATGGTTTTGCAGCTTCTTCAGGTCTGCTGCATTTCCTCGAGCGCTCTGAAAGAGCTGTGGTTGTGGAATTAACAGAATCATCAGGACAGAATACAGTAGCTGCATAGGCTCCATCAGGCGATGTCCCCTGTCCTAAATAAAGGCACCAAGTATTTCCGCCAAAGGAGCCAGGTTGGGGTAAAGGGTAATCAGAAGCGCAGATCGCCATTTTCCCTCGAAGATAAATCGTCTTTCTTCAGCAAAAACTCTTGAGGAAGCAACCTTAACAGCAGATAGAAAGAGAGAACACTGCCCAGCACACCTTTGCAGTTTTCTGAAAGAAAAGTCAAAGGAAGTCTCCTCCCATGGATAAAAATACTATGTAAGGAAAGGAGGATGAATTCCGATCATATACTGCGGCTTCTTCTTTAATGCTTTCCAAAAGAAATGATACTTTCAGCAACATAGTAAGTAAGAATCACAATCATTGTGCGACTACCTCAATTTCACTTCAGGATATCGTCTGCCTTGATGGTTTACAGGGATGGGTTCCGGTAATCAAAGTACTTTACGCCCTGTCCATGATCCTTCTTGTAGCTCGCGCCCTCAGTATTTACGCTGCCGTCTTCATTATGTTCTTTCCAGATCTTCTTCAGCACCCTTGAAACTCCTGCTCGCCAATCGTTGCGGGCTTGCCAGAAAGCAATGTAGTTTGCAAATAGTCAGCTGATCCGCGTCCATAGACTTCTTATTATTTTCAGAAATGAAGTCCTCTGCCTAGCCAGTTCCACAGAAACGATGAAGGATACGTCGGAAGATTGTCGTTGAAGTACCAACTGATACTTTCCAGGGCGTCATTTCCTTAGAGCGCAAAACACCGGCGGTGTCTGTTGACCTCTCCTTTACCTCCTCTTCTTACGAGGAACCTTGCCCAGGCTGTGCTTGTCTTCTCCGGTGAAGCTGATAAGTTGCCCTTGCCTTCCGGACTGTAGCTTACCTTCTCGCCTCATACACCCTTGTATTCAGCAGGGCAATCTTCTTCACGCAGAAGATTTTAAGGAAGAACCATCATCCTCATCCATTAAAAGTAGGTAGTTTCGATGTCCTTGTCACCATATCTTCAAAAACGTTTAAGATTCCTTCTGAGCCTTATGGTTTGGTATCTCGAGCCATGACGGAAAATGATACAGCTCCTCGGCTTTAACGGATATTGTCCTCGTAGCTTTAAACCGTACTTTGCACCGTCCTTAGTTTTCCAGAATCGCTCCCTGCACATTTCGGATCCATATCCAAACCGTCTAGCATCAATCTCATAATTTCCGTAGGAAGGTCGTCGTGATCTCGCTTTTACATCCTTCGCCTCCATAGTGTCCTGTGTCTTGAGAGCGTTCCATCAGGTTTAATACTTTTATATTCCTTCGGTTCCGTGCTGAGCTTCTTTCAGCAACCCCCATCAAAGTAAGAAGCGCATTCTTGCTTTCCTAGCTTCTCCTCAATGCCTTCTTAGCATCCTCATGAGAGGGCAGAATCCTGGGACTCACATGCTAAACATACATATAGCCCTAGAGCCCTCTCCTCTACAGCATTGCCGCCATCACAAACTTTCACTCCCTTCGTGGGAGAACTTTTATGTCATACATTCCGGTTTCACGAGCCGTCCTTCTGCTACTATCTTCCGCATCCAGTTGAGCCTTCCGTCCTTTCCCTCTTCCGGAGCAATATCCTTTAATTCTCCGTAGTAAAAAGTCCATAGAGGGAGCTGTCATCTTTACGGGGCGTAGTCGGACTTTTTCAACCTGGCCGCAGTACTTTCCCAGCCTTCTCCGATCCGGCAGCTGTGGTAGCTGCTTTCCTCTTTCTTTCCGCAAGCTGTACGGAAGATGCTAAAATGATAGCCCGAGCGCCAAAATCCGATGTTTTTCTCATAATACCCCTCGCCAGCAAGCTGTTAAGCAACCGATTCCCTGCGTGGTAGCCCTAAACGCGAGATCTCGCACGCTGCTAAGCAAGATACCGCACGCCTTGCGAAACGATACTCGTTATGAACAAAAGCACCTACCGCAGTGAATAGGCAGATGCTTTTTCGAATGCAGTTTGCCTAAATGATAGCTAAGTCAAACTTTTAGTTAGTTATGACTATCTTTTTCCAGGCTGTATTATGGCAGAAGTGAAAAATCTGTCAATATCTTCTATAAAAACTTTCCCTTTTTCTGCGTTTTTCTCTTTCCCAGCCAAAACTATGCAGTTTTCGTTATTCTTGATCCACGTTTCTCTTTTTGGACTTAAACTGTATTATTTATGTAAGTGGGCATTTCATTTCGGTGGGTGATTCTGTAGTACTTTAATCACTTTCGGATGTCTAGTCTCATCCTGGTCGTCAGGTCCGTAACATAAATACCCCAAAGCTTTTCCGCTTTTCATCAGTCCGCACCCCAAAGGCTAACTACATAGGAATAGGTTTTAGAGGGTTTATAGGAAATACAAAGGGCGTGTCCTGCTGCAAGATGGTATTTACATCCTCGAAAACTTTCCCCTAAAGCTTTCCGTGACGCATCGTTTGAGTTTTTCGCTTAAAGCCCGCCTTAGGGAAGCCGCCTCTTTCGTCCATTGTCTCAAAATATTCTTCCCACATTTGCACGGTTTTTCGGGTATAGCCGTTTAGGAACAAATCCGCAAGGGTCCGGTGTAAAATGCCTTTATCACTGTGCCATAAATCAACTTAAAATAGTCAAAAATCATTGCTGTTCACTGATCCGGATCGGACTGGTTCAGGAAGTCTTGAGCGAATAGTTTTCCTGCCCCACGCAGCAGACCGGTGTCCATTCAGATCGATATAGGCCTGTATCTTCTCTCTATTTTCCTGCGAAACATCATTGCAACACATTGGATGCGCTTTGTAAAGCAAAGATTTCGATCCCATCTTTGTTCTGACCGTTTCTCACCTTGTTGGTATCATAGTAGCCCTGTCCGCGCACAAATCTTGCCATACGGTAGTAACTGGAGTCTTCTTTTTCCATCAAAATCTCCATAAATCTTCTTACTCTTCAAATTGAGATATGCACTCCCTGCACAAAAGGCTGTATAAATCTCTCCCCGTTTGAGGCAGTGTACTGCAGTATTCTGATTCTTTCCTTCTTGCAGTTCTCTTTCTACTTGATCCGCATCACGCTGATGCTCTTCTTCGTCTGTTTACTTCCTCTCTTCTGTCGTTTCCGAGCTTTTTCCCCCTCTGTTTCGAATCTTCTTCTACATCCGGTGATCTCACTTCTGTTTTCCTGTTCCCTTCTTCCTTCGATGCTGTTTCTCTGGGTATGAAGCACTGTGTGTGCTTCTTTTTCCAGTGTGCCGGAAGGAAGAAAGATACACCATCGATACTCCATGTCAGCTCCCGAAGACCGCCTCCTCCCGCACTATCGGAACTTTCTTGAAAAGGAACTTCCCCACCGCAGGAGCCCTGAAGAGGGCCGCCTCCTCCGCCACCAGGGCACATGCGAGACCTCCTCCGGAAGAACTTCTCGCTTCAGAACGCTGCCGTTTCTCCGGAAGCGGAAGACTGCACTGTAGCAACCTTCAGCGCTAATCTGCAAAGTGAGCATGTGGCTTTTAGCATAGCCCTTATCTTTTCAAAAAGCCGCCTTTCCCTGTTCGGTGCCGTGTCCATCCGCTGAGCTGATATCCACCTATGACTTTCATTCAATGCCATGAGTCCCGTTCTCTTTCGAAATAGCAATTTCCATGCTACCAGGTCAGCCAGTTGCGCATTTTTCCCTGTTCACGCGATCCGTCTTTAAATACTTTCCTGATCTAAAATCGGCCGTCAGCCATCTTACCCGCTGGTCGGATCCGAATAATACCAGGAATCTCTAAATGGAGCCCAGCCTTTATGCGCTACTCCATTTTGCATCACTACCATACGCGGAAAGTTCCACTGTTTCCTTCGCAAAAGCATTCATTTTGATGAGAAAAATCATCCAAAATAAAAATAAATAAGATGATTTTTCCTTTTTCTCTCTATATTTGCTTAAAAATTCCTCTGTCTCAGCCCTTCCCGAGCTGCTAGAATCATATAAACTCAGTAGAGCTGTGGGACTCTATCCCTGCTTTTCTACCACTGTGCTATCACTATATCAAAAAGTATGTGTCGGCAAAAGACAAAATAATATTAATTTTAATAATTTGAGGCTTCTCCCATTCCTCCACCACAGTGCTTTTGAAAGCTCAATTCTCGAGCTTCTTAAGACCTCTCTTATTCATTTCCAATCATAAAGCACTTGGTGATTTCCTTCTCGGGCTTTACGATATAGCGTCTACCTGCCTCCTCTCCCTGGCTGGCTGATTTGCAGACGCCATTTCCGAGAACGGCACTACACGCCTTCCTATGCGGTAAAATGCATCATGAGATATGAGAATTATCTTCTACAATGTGGAACGGATCCCAAAACTTACCGCCCGTTCGAAGAATGGAATTCTGCGGAATAACCAAAAAGCGCAAACAGCCAGTAAGAGATAATGAAACGGATTTAAAGCCGGATTCAACAACCACTCTTGCAGGGTAATAGAAAACTTTTCAGTATCTCCGTCATCTTCCTGCCTTTCTTCTCAGAAGGACATTCTTTTCAAAAATACATGAATAGCAGTGCATCTTAATATCCCCATTTTCTTGAGCAATCCTCTGCTGAAAAAGTGCATGCTCCAATTCTTTGAGCTGCCTCTTTCCTTTCTCATCTGAAGGAATAACAAAGCACTTATTCAGGCCTCTCTCTATGAATCTGCACGGTAAACCTACCTTATTTCCTCTAACATAATCAATATCTACCGTCCTCATCTCCGAGAAGAACATCCGCCTTCCATACAGAAAAAGCCAGCATGATATATAAAAGGTATCCCCATATGATGCAATCGATGCGTGGTTTTTCTAAAGTCAAAGTCTTCAGTAAAGTCCAAGCAACTGAAGAAATAGAAAAACTCATATAGTAGGGGAATGAGAATTCCCCTACCGTGGATTGTAAACCGGTTTGCAGAGTAATGCCACTCACTCAGCATCCTTATCTGCCCTTTCTCTTCAAGGTCTCGGAATAATACAACCCACCTGTATGCCCCCGTTTTCACAAAGAGGATATAAAGAAGATCCTCATGTCTTCAATTACACCTGCATGCTGCTCTCCACATAAAAGGCAAATCCGCCTCCACCTGCCAGAGCTTCCGCGCCGAGGCACCTGCGCGCATACCGATTTCATAAAGCTGGTCTAGCTGTCTGTGCTGATACTCTTTTATCTTTCTCTTAGCTCCCAAGTGGTATTAAAGCTGAAAATCATCATCTCTATCCGATTGCAGAGAATGGATTCGCCCTCATTCACGAGTTCCTTCATGCTCGAAGAAGGGCAAGTTTTATCTTCCGGAGAACTGCTTTTGATTCGCTTTTTAGATTTCGGAAGAAAAACGGGTAAAACCGGGTGAAGAAAAGCATCAGATTTTCATTTTAAACGCTGTTTTCTTTCCCGGCGGAAAGTGAGAATCGGACTTACCTGATACCCCCTTCTAAAATCAATTCGATTTCAGCGCGCGAAAGATGCGATCAGTCCTGCCAGCCTCCCGCCTCCGTTTGCGGACTCTCTCAGATAAATCGCCCTGATCGCCAGGGTCTTTTGTCGACATATTTTCCTTCTGCGCGCATGGAGCTGCGGGCATTCCCGCAGCAAAGAAGAGCTCGATCCCAGGTCACAGATCTCGCCGGTAAATCCGCCTCATACATAAGGCGAATCTCTGCATATCGAGCACGCGCATTGCTACGATCGGGTACTCCAATTTCATCAAACTGTTACCCTCCCGTTTTCGAATAAAAGCTCCGTGCTGTACTGGAGGCGGGAGTGGCGGACATTAACATAGCATACTTATCAAAGCTCGTGGAAAGAACCGCTCCACCGTCCTCTGTAAAATAGTCTTCCATATCCGTTTCCGCCGCCGACGACATCCTAAATGGGTTTTTGTAATAATCAAGCTTTTTCCTCCTATCATTCTCTCCGATTCGATGGATCCTATCCATTCTTCACTTGAACCGTTTTTCGTTCTTATTCGGAGTTTTCCAGCAAATTGTGTTGTCTTCTGACAACAACAAATCAGCCGTCACTTTATTTCTTCAAAAATGGCGCAATGCCCTCCCCTATTATCCCTACCACAAAAACAGAACCTGACTGTAAAGCTAGCACAACGGTAATCGTGGCACACAGCCGGAAGGAGCTCACCTGTCTCAGCGGGGATATACGAAGAAGAATACTCCCCAAAAAGCATACTGCAGCTGACGAAAATTCGAGCTTAGGGAAGGTTAGAAAAGGATAAATTATATTGCGTGAAAAAGCCCGCATAATTTTCGGAGGGAATAGTGACTCTTTCCCCCTGTCTACCCATATACTCTGTTTTGTTTTGCAAATCTGCGACACCTACCCTCTTAAATATCACTTTTTCCCGATATGCTTCTTTACCTGCACGGCGGAAGAGATGCCGAAGAGAAGTCGTGCGCCTCAAAATGAAGAGAGACAGCATGGTTCAATACCATAAAAGGCTGAGAAGCTCAGGTTCTTCCAAGATTCCCGCAGAGAATTCTTGGTTCGAACCATAGATACCACACAAATCCACTCTGCCTTTCCAGCATTTCCGGTTCAGCTCCGGAGAATGCAAATCCACATCCATAAAAATCAGAAAATCACTCGCATAATCAGTCCGGCTGTCATTCGGCTTCATATTAAAATTTCGGGAGAAATGACTTTAACTAACTCCGGATATTCAAAGACCCAGCCTGTCCAAAATCAAAGGGACTTCTGTCCCAGTCGATCATCATTTACAAGATAATCTCCATGTATATGTTTTCTACTATTTTCACGAGAGGAATCCTTCTTACTCCCTACCCGACATGTATTGAGAACCGAAGAGACAAGCCTCGAAAAAATTTTCCAGAGCTTGCCTCCTCATTATATGCGACGATAATGCACAGTTTTCAATCATCTCCTCATGTCCGATTTTGTCCCTGTTTCTTTCTTCCAGCAGCATCTCATATCTCCGTAAAGACAGCCCTACGAAGCAGGGGCGTCATGCGCCTTTCGGAATCAGTAAAGAATAGTTCTCAAATTTGGGTACAAGGTTTTTCCCAGGAATATCTGGAAATACAATACTGAAAATCGGTTGATAATTTGGAAAAAGTATAAAACCTCTCACTCTTTTTCCGGATTGGTGGCACTATGCCCGTTTGCCTTCCTCTTCCTACGTTTTCCCTCCTCCTGTGCCTCATCCTGCGAGAGAAAAGAGAAAGGCATGGAGCCGCTAAGCTGACAATACACTCTACAAACAATACGGATAAGCCCTTGTACTTCTTACTAAATTCACCGTCCTTCTATGCCTTCCATGCAAGACAAAAATAGAGCTGTTGCGAAAAGTATAAAACTTGGCTAAAAAAGGTTCGTGCAGGCAAATCATCCAGATAAAACAATCAGTTGATGTAATTTCCTCTTCAGCAGAATCTCTTCGTTTTCATGTCTTCTCTTAGTACGACTACTTCTCAGAACAAAGTCATAAAACGCTTTGCCTCCCTGAAACGACATCCGGCAAAATCAGGGCGAAGTTCTGACAGTTCTTCCTGCGCCACTTTCAAAACTTCTCCAATCTTCTCTTAAAAAGCAGAGATCCCATCGTCATCCAGGGAATAAAACCCTTTATGTCGAATTACTGCAAGCAGCGTTCCGCATCCGGACGATGGGAAATTTGATGTTTTTCTGATCAATTTCGAAGGATGCCAGTCCCTTCTCCTGCTTTTCTTTTCGCTCCATCGCCCATCTCCGTTCTCGAAAATACCGTCATTCCAGTGACCTTTCAGCTTTCAGATACTTCTTTATCTTGCCCGTCTATCTATGCCATTTTGCAAAAATGCCATATCTTCCAGCCACTATGCTTTTCAGAAAAAGTAATGCTGAATCACTCTACACTGAACTTTCGCATATCTTCCTCGAATGCTGTATACCATCTGCATTTCCCTTTACTGCATCTTTTTACCGTGTACCCGAGGGCTCCCAGTGAAATTCTCACACTTTGATTGGTGTTCAACTGAAGGAACCCCGGCCTCATGCAGGCATTCTTTTCAAACAGATTCTCTCTGCATACTTCTCCCAGAACTTGACAAAAGATCCATGGTTCTCCTGTAGTGATGGCATCTTCACATCAGTCTACATTGTAGTAGCCCTCAAAGTTCTTTCCTTTTTCATGGGAGACTTTCTCTTTACAAAAGCCTTTACCAGCCCGCCTGTCTCTCGCGTCTCAGATAGACAAAAGCGGCTCTGAAAACATGTTGATAGGGGCGAACAGGTAGCAGTTTTCTGACACCGATTTTCTGCCCTCGCGACTGCCGCACCCGCATCCGGAATGATCCGATCCTTTTGCGGAAATCTCACCGCCGATGACAGTACCGGCTCTCGCCGTGGAAATTCGCGAGCAACGCCATCCGTTTCTTCCTTTTTCCTCATTGAAGAAAGATTTCGATAACTGTGTGTCAGAATCCGAACAGGACTTGGAATTCGAATAGGGATCGAAACCGTCAATTTTTCTTCCTCTGTAAAGGCACTGATTCTCCATATCAGTATTCTCATAAACCTTATCCGGTACGTAACATTCAAAACAGAACGGACAGAGAGATCCATCAGATGGATTCCAGCAGATTCACTGTCCCCATAACATTGGTTTCTAGGTTCTCTCGGGAAAAGATAGGACTCTCGACAATGGGCTGTGCCGCAGGTGAAAACCACCTCGGATGTGCATCAGAGACAGGCTGCTCATAATTCCCGCGTCCCTTCAAAGGTAGATCGGAGTTCGGGTACAGAATCGAGAAAAAGTCCCTTCCTTCGCAGGAAGGCTGTATCCATGAAACTTCCGCTCCCAGTTCTTTAGAAGGAGGGTGAGCCAAGACGCTTTAAAACCGTTATGCCGGTCACAAAAGACGACGACCGCGCATAAAATTCTTTTAAAGTCACCGATCATCTTACCACCTCTTCCCAGGGTGCTTTTCACTTGCCCAGAGTTCTTCAGAGCTTCTTCTCCGCTGTGTGTGCCCATGCCAGAAGCCGGATGATAATAACCGGCGAGCTTTTCCCTCAGAAGCAAGCGCCATCGTGCTTTGTTCCACCGTCGATCATCCTTAAGATAACGGAAATTTCCGATTCAAAATCATAGATCCTCCGTTAATCACTGCGCCGTCGCGCTGCTTCTCCCGAGAATGGATGATTCCTTCCTGATCAACGTCGAGAACCCCCTTCTGCTGGGTAAGATTGACCATGGTAATGGTTGCCACCTTCCCCTTCTTCTTATGAAAATCCAAGAGTTCCTGCAAGTTTACATCCGAAACGCCGTCTCCGTAAGTCAGCATAAAGGCTCATCATGCTGAAAGCCTTCTCTGCCCGCTTGATACGACCGCCGGTCATCGTGTACAGTCCCGTATCACTACGGTAACGCTGATCCTCCTCACTGTTATGCACTTCCATGGTATTTGCTTCCCATGCATCAAAGGTAATATCGCATTGTGCAGAAAATAGTGTAAAATATTGTAATAACATGCTGCTGTATCCTGCCAAAATAATGGATTCATTTAACCCGTAGGACGAATAGTACTTCATGATGTGCCATAGGATAGGCATCTCTCCTACCTCAATCATAGGCTTCGGTTTTAAATGCGATTCTTCAGAGATTCTGGTCCCCAGACCTCCTGCCAAAATAACCACTTTCATCTGTTTCCTCCTAGTAAACCATAATTAAGAAGTGCAAATCTATACAGCTGAAACTCTGTTGAAAAATCAGACTGTTCCTTTTTCTCGAACTTTACCAGTATACCATAAAATATATGCCTAGGCGAAAGCCCAGAGAGACAGAATCAGCCAGTCAATCCTTTATCAAACAGAGGAATATGTCAAAAGGGAGCAGCAAGCTGTGCCGAAGGAAAAATTGCTAATCCTCCTTCAGGGTATTTTCAGTGAATCCAGAAACCTGAGAAGGGTAAAATAAATGCCAGATTGAAAGACCTTTTCGTTAAAATCATAGAAACGTCCTAAAGGCAAGGAGTACAATCAAGACCATACTCATAGGGTAAAATAAAAGAGCGCCGGCACACTGTAAGTGATTTTACTCAATCCCACATTCGATATCGCAAAAGGGAGGTGAAAAGACAAACGCAACCTTATAGGACAGGCTCTTTGGACATTTTCCACAAAGCCATTGCTGTGGGTAATCAGATCCTACGAGTCTTTAAGCAAGAAAAATAATAACAGCGACAATATTCCCCATAACTTTTGAATAGTAGCGTGAATACAGCGTGTAAAACATCCCCTCGTTTTCCTGTACGGAAAACACGGCACATTTCTGTGCACCCACTGTAAGCCAGTGCAAAGTAAATCACCACCATCATTCCTACGCCATCACTCCGGAAAGCATCGTCACAAAAGGAATCGCTTCTATCACCTTGCCTTTCTTCTCCACCTTCATTCCTACCCTGTAGCGTGCTGACGGTCTGAGATCAGAATGTTCCGAATGCCAAAAGCACCACCACTCCATCGTGTTATAACCTTAAATAAACCTTTTGAAACTCGCTTCACTCGCAACCTGCCGTTGCAGGAAAATCCCTACTTTCCCCATCGGAAAATGGTGCCGTGAAAAGCAAGACCTTAAAATAGAAAGAAAGGTGGTTTAAAACCTCCACGTAAGTTAGCAGCTTTCCGGCGGCGAGTAAACGAGGACAATACAAAAAGCAGGCTGAAAGAGAAAAGCATCATTTTGTGAGCGTTTTCGGCAAATAAGGCGATTCCACCTGAAAACCGTTTCGATGGCCGTTCTTGGGATATAAAGGCTGGAAGTCAAAGGTAGAGACAGGTTGTAAGAAGTGGGAAAATTCTTCCACAAGACTTGCCATATCGATCATACTGGAAGTCTTGCTCACCGCCATTGCCACAACGGAAGCAAAGGGGGTCCACTCCCGTATCAGAATCCCAGACTTGCAAGGCGTTTCCATTCACTGCCTTCTGTCCCACGTAAACCGGAAAAATCAATTTCGCTCCGAGCGTACCCACATGGATGCCACAAAACCCTGTTCTCTAAAACCCTATCTTTTCCATGACCTCTCCCTACATCCCCTGTAGAGCATGTAGAATCTTTTCTATTCCATTCCATTCCGGTTTTTATGCCTGTTCATTCATACTTCGCTAAACCACTTAGAAGTATAGCATGGAAGACTTCATTTGCCCTATTTCTCAAACGCGATGTTGTGCCCTCCTCAAGCTGCTTTAACTGCACAACTATGCGATTCTCGCTCTAACGGTATTCCTTTTTCCCTTCTCTTCACTGTTTGTTTATCTTTTCTTCTTTTAACCGATAATCTATAAGAGTGACAGGCTGCGGAAAATGATCTCGACTTGCCTGTTTAAGAATCGGACTGTCGTTTTGTTTCCGCAGCAGTTTTGGGGACTTTAGTTCACTATCAAGGAGGAAAGCAAAATGAAACAAAACAGAAGTCGGAGAAGGATGACTTATAAAACTGAGCTAGTACAGAATGTCTCTTTTTCAGGTGTCATGCCTTCCTATACTTACTTTTATATTCTGCAGTTTCCTTCCAAATCGCCATCGATAAAAAGATTGACTGATAATCTAAGTGATAAAGGCAAGACGGCAAGCTCAAGGATTTGAGTCTATTGTTTCCAATGTGAGAAGCATTCTCATAACCTCCTCATGGCTAGATGGGCGATTTTCAGTACCCTCCCGAAACAGCCAGGAGCCACACAGTTAATCCACTGGAAGTGCATCGCGGAGTGGAGAGGCCGAAATCTACCGCTCAGTGGTAGCATTACGTGCCCTTCGTCCGAATTGTAGATTCGAAATTTCTGCAGTAGACATGTGGGAGGGTTTTGTATCGTCATCCATCCTCTCCTTGTGGAGGAAATCCCGATGTCCATCAGACAGGTGTTCAGGCTGATGGAGCCGACGCCTTTCTCCCAATGTGCGGTTATGTCTCCTGTAACTGAAAGCTGTATGAGGATGAGTGCGCTGAGGCTATAAATATGACGATGTGCGGATGTAGATTGTTATCAGACGTAGGGGTCCAAAGTCAAAATATGCGACCAACCTCTAGCCGAAGAAGGAAAATGGGGGAAAAGAACACGACCGAAGAAGAAGGCCTTTAGCTATCCTTTTCTTGTAAAGCGGGGAAATTTGAGCCATCTATTACGGATGTGGGACACTCATGCTAAGTACCCGCATCCACCAGAAAGATGCAAAACTTCCCGAGTATATTTTCCAATGTAATGGATGAAAGCGGTATGATTTGGGTGAAAAGTCCGGATTTTAACGAGCGGGCATTAAAGGACATTTTACCGGAGCCATGTCTCGAGTTCAATCGGATTTGATGCAGGAAAGGCCTTCAGTCCTGAAAGGTGTACCAATGAACTGGGTGTGGAGAAAAGAGAAGTTTTTATGGTCCCGGTGACAAACGGAAGACTCTGGTGGGTTCGTCTCTCTATCACGAGAGGACTACGACCGGGTGGATCAGCTAGGTAAAGTATGGGCGTTCTTTTCGGGTGCTCTGTGATTATCACTCTTGCATCATCGATGATTATTCGAAGAGTCTCAAGCCACTCAAAAGCTGGTATCAGTGCCGAGAAAGAAACTTTCTAACGGCTGATTTTGATGTGCGTTCAATTACAGAGAGAAGATGAAAGTCGGAGGTGGTGCAGGCCAGAAGAGTGTGGTAGACCGCATCCGCTCCATTGTCACTGACCTGTCCGAGAAACTCACGGGAGCTATCACGGAAATTTCGCCATAGTTTGGAAGACGAACACGGCCTATTGCCAGGTGCCTACCGCACAGGCTCCCTTGTGGGATTACCGATGACTTATCAATACCGTTTTCGGAGTACCGTCTTCTGCAGATCAGGTCAATAACGGTGCGGAACAAGTCAGCGGTGCCTCAATCTCTGTCACAGGGTGCGCCGCGAGCAGGCTTCCTCCAGTGAAGAGCTAGCGCAACCATGAATGATATCTCCGATAAGATTAAAGGATACCGCTCTCATGGCGGAAAAAGCCTCCTCTATGGTAAAGATGCCGGCACTGCCGTAAGGTGAAAAGTACTGACAAGATGAATGAACTGTCTCTGGTGCATGCAAGATATTACCGAAGTCCAATAGAGATCAGTAAGATTATTAAGACCATTGACGATATCGCATTCAGACAAATATCCTGTCTTTAAATGCCGCTATCAGGGGCTGCAGAGCAGGTCTGCCGGAAGAGAGCTTCGGTTAGTCGCGGATGAGGTCGGAAACCTGGCACAGAAATCCACAAAGGCTGCACAAACGTACCGGTGGTTGCCGAAGCAATTGATGCTGCATTACAAAGGGTGCCAGTTTCCGATGAAACCGCCGTATCCCAAATGTTCGAAAAGAGCCACCAGCAATTAACGGATTATCAAGGATATTGCGGCTTCCGAGTCCAGATCAAAATTACAAATCAGCATCAGAATGGATCAGATCTCTGTTGCTGTGCTGCGCTGCGACGCCTCGGAAGAGCTTTCGGACAGGCACCAGAGTCTGAATGACCTGATGAGTAAATTGCTTTAAAATAAACGAGGATATTGCACGCTGGCGATACTCGTTATGCGTAAAGAAAGAAGTGTCACACGGTAAAGCAGCGTGGCACTTTTTCTTCGTTCTATTTTTAATTCATAACAAGTGGCTGAGGCAAAAGCAGGACATCTTGTTTTTGCTTTAAACCTCGGACAATTTTTCTAGAATCTTTTCCAATCGGGCATGAATAGAGATCCGCCCTTACGCTCTTTCAGTCTCCCGCTTTGTTGAGTGACTACGAGTATTTTCCCCTGAAGATAATCGATAAAAGCCTGCCGCCGGATAGACCACAAAAGTACCGCCAATAATCAGCGTATCTGCATTCGTAATCGCCGTAACCTGTCCTCTATCACCTTACCGTCTAAACTTTCTTCGTAAAAGCACGCATCCGGGTTTTAATGATGCCGCCGCCGGTCAATGGAATCCTCACTTCTTTCATAAATTCCGCGGGATAAAACTTGTGGCAGCGCGAGCAATAGTTCAGTGAATGCTACCGTGCAGCTCGTAAACATCTACCGCCCCGCCTTCTGATGCAGTCCGTCATATCTGTGTTACCACCGCTTTCAATTTTCCGGCTTGTTCCCAGCTCCGCGAGTTTTCCCGGTGTGCCATTCGGCTCCGCATCAAGACGACATCTTCTTTTATAGCAGTGGTAAAAACACTTTCAGTTCGTAAGACTGTGGCTGATGATTCGTTTCGGCGGATAGCTGTATTTCTCGGTAGAGCCGTCCTCCTCCGAAAATCAAGGTTCCACTTTCATGGATGCGCCGCTCCGCCGAAAAACACATTATCGCACGCTTTCGTCTATGATTTCTTGTGAGGTGTGAATCTTGTTCTGTGCATACTGTTCACCCCTTTCCTCGTTCACTGTTCTTGCTCCGCTTTCATCTACCTGCATTCCGTCAGGCGTTTTCGTTTCGATAGGCCTGCCGAGTGGGCGAGACTGTTTCTGTATAGATGACTTTCGTTCATTCCCGCTAAAGCGATTTAGACAGCGAAAAGATGCTTTCAAAAGCTATGTCTGTAATGTAGCCATCGTCCCTTCGTTATTCCTACTCATTTTCCTCACAAGATATTCCTTTTCGAGGATAGTTCCTCGGAAAAGCGATCATCCGATGAGAACTGCTCGATTCCCTCAGGCTCCTCAATACGGTTTTCGACCATGAAACGCACCATCTCCGCGTGCCATCTTGCAGTACACGCCTTACCGAGCTTCCCTCTTGCTCTTATTGCAGCGATGTAACGATCCTGTCTGCAAATACTTCCAATACATTTGCATATTCTTTTGAGGCGAGATTCACAATGACGCCTCTACTGTCTCGAACTTCATATAGAGCCCTGTCCCCCAGTATTCATACAGATTTTTACCGTCAATCTCAGGGTTTTGCCTGCATCTCAGGCGATACGGCGTAACCCGTCCATTGGTCTTCAATACCGTAAAAGCCGGAAAGGATTCTAAGATGTTCCTGCACATAGCTGAGCATCTCCGTCTCAAACAGTTGGAGCCATATGTTGGTAGGCAATTCCATCACAGGGAAAAGAATCGCCGGTGTGAGTTTTCTCTTAAATCCATTGACGAAAGACGCTCTATATTTTTGCTCCGGTAATCTTTGCTCATTTACAGACCCAAAGTGCCTTTAGCTCCGAAAAAGATTTTTCTTTCAAACTAGCCTTGATTTTCTCAGCATCGGAAAGAAAAAGCAGCAAATCCAATAAGTAGCCCGTTCTCATCATGTGCATCTGCAGGAAAGAATGATTCGCATATCAGTTAAGTTCTCCCAGCATCTGCTCCAGGTTCTCACGCCTTTACCTTGTCAAAAAGCTTTGTAATCTTTCCTCTTCATCAAATCAAATGTCGTCCGTACTACGCCCATGGAAAGCTTACCGTAATTCATCTTTTCCTTCCAAACATCGTAGGCCTGTATGACTTTCCGTTCCGGATCGGAAAGCAGGGTAAAGGAGGCCGATTTTCTCTTCAAATTTCTTATGAGACGCCACGCTGTCACTTACTAATTCTAGAACCACAGTCCCCTTCTCTGTAAACTGCGGGTATCTCTCGCAAGCCGCAGGCCAGCTTCAAATGCAGCCCGGGTATTGTCCTTCGGGTAAAATATAAAAATAATCTTCTTCCTTTATACTCTGACAGAGAATGCAAGTCTCCGTTTTGGTCCAGCAATGTAAATCCGGTGCCTTTGTTCCTACTTTCCAACATAATTATTCTCCTTTACATTTCTATAATTTATCTCAAATCAATAGCGATTTGTTTTGAATGCATATTTACCTTTTCCACGTCCTTTTACCAGCTCAATGACCTCCAGTTTCAATAGCTTTGATAAGCTTCGATGAACTGGAATCTTTCAGGGAAGATGTTCCAGCTGCTTTCAAGTTTCTTGATATCACTAGCAGATAAAGCGGTTCTAGATGTCCACTTTGGTTCTGTGATTGAAGAGATTGAGAGCCCTTTATTGGTCTTATAAGTATATATTTTCAAGTAACTGTGCAATGCAGTTTCCTTATCAAATAGAGTCTAATTGTTCGGTAATGTATTTTCTGAGTGTTATCCTGTATAAATCTTGCTGTTGTCCCGAACCCTTTTCCTTCTGTAGAATTTTACTGTCTGTCGCTTACAATCAGCGATGTCTGAGATACGTCATTTTTATGCTTTATCAAATCCTTCCCGTTTACATGCCCGCCGTCTGCCTTCCTTCTGTTTAAGTCCAGCCAGAGCTGAAACATCTTGAATGGAATAATATATCTCACTAGAGTACAGCAGCATCATCTCTCTCACTTCCCTGGATCATAAGTTATAGTACTCATCATTCAAAACAATTGCTGACAGACTGAAACATCGTCATCAATATGAATTGGAATAATGCCCCTCAGCCTGTTCAATGTATTATTCCAGAGTCGGAAGAACAGTTCTATTTGAACAAGGTATCCAGGCTTTGGTTCAGTGTACCGATAAAATGAATGTCGGATTATCCATCACACTTATATCACCTATCTGATAAAATCCCAGAACGCTTTGGTAAATTCCGGTGCCTTTTTCCTCGAAGATCAGAATCATATCAATATCTCTTGTTGCTCGGAAGGACATGTTCGCTTCGACATCAAAATATCATGCAGCAGCTCCTCCAATAATCGTTATAACAATCCGGGTATTCTCTGAATTGTTCATGAATCTGTCAAATCCTTTTACCATTCATATTCTCACATTTTCATCTATCGACATTTGAATTCGTTCGTCTGTTTCATCCATTAAGACATGCAAGGTGAAATTACATCTACAATGCCGTTCTTTGCAAAAGAACGCGGGTCATATTTCCAGATTTGAAGGTTTACAAGCGGAACATTTTTCCACTGAGCATCCACTTCTTCTAGAAATTATTTCTGTATTCTTTTTGCAATCGCATGTTGAGATCCCGGAGGATTCAACATGCTGTATTCCTGCAAGAGCAGTTTCTCCTGCCAGATTCACCATGCAGTTCCAATCTTCCCGAACGAGTGCTTATTTTTTGAACCGGATTAATCAGATAGGGTTTGCCTTTTCAGCACAATTTCCAGCTGATGCAATAGAAGATAACTTTCCGCTGTCATCCGTTATCAGGTCTCATTTCTTTTAACTGCCTTGCAGCTTTGGGTTATCGACGTCCTGGAAATCCCTGATTCATCTGCAATTTCGCTTTTGATTTTATGACATCTGCATGATAGAGTAAATATAAAACAGTACCTGTGAGATAGGAGTCATTTTATCTACATTGACGTTATACCTTCTGTAAATGAGTATTAAGCATAAGTCCCTATAAAAGGCAATACCCAGACCCGGCTCACGATGAGGCACTCGATGCGAAATCAAAGAGTCCATCTGTCTTTTTATTCAGTTGATTGTCAATGAAGCCAACGCTGCATCCATATGCATCCTCATAGAATTTTCTTTTGCTTCTGAAGTGCGAATTACGCCGAACGTATCATTGCCGCTTAACTGTATCAGTACAAAATCCATTCCATAGATATGAAATTCTATATTTCTCGAAGCTCAAGATAGAGCTGCAGCTTCTTTTCGGATTGCCATCCAAGCAAAGATCTCTGCCATGAGCAAAAACGAAAAGTCTCAAAACATCTCTCTACCTCCAATAACATCTTTTTGGCATTATATCATTAACTATGTTATTTTCAACTTTTTATGTTATTCTTGTTTTACCTCCGGATAGTGTAGCTTAAACCACACCATCCTCGTGACCATAAACATATAAAAATTGCAGCAATGAATAACTACTAATCATACGCAGAAAACTGCTATGTTCTCAGCGGGAATCGAGACCCACAACTGGTGCTTTGAGGAGGCGCTTGTTATATCCATTTGAACTATGAGACACGCAGTGCCTACCTTTTTATTCTAGCATAGGATAGGAATCTGTCAATTTCAAAAAGGAAAAGCGTCTTTGCAAAAAGGAAAAAGTGCCTTTTGCAAAAGAGGCAGTTCTTCCCCCTACTTTTCCATAAAAGCAGTTTAGTTTTTCGCTCTCAAGAATGGAAAAGGCCTGCAAGATTCTTTCTTTCCCATGCCGATATTCGTAGAGTCTTTCCAGCTCTTCCTCATCCATTTCTTCAATTCTACTTACAGAGCGAAGCATCGTTTCACAATGGAGTCTTCGATATGGGAGCCTTCAGTAGTTCCGTTTTTGCGGTATGAAGGGTACCGCCTAAAAGGAGAGTAATTCTATCGTGATGATGCGGGCAGCCCCGCTTTAATAGCTTTTTCTCCAGCTCTCCTGCTTTTTCTCGGCTTTTTCTCCTTTCTCAACCTTCTCCTATTCTCCGGCTTCCTTTTCCGTCTCCCCGATTCTGTGATTTTTCAGATACAAAAAGTGAAAGCCCCGAGCAAGACACTTTGGTACTGCAGAGCATAACGGCTCTGCACAGCATATTCGGACGGAGGAAAATGTATCTGGACAGAAAAACCAAAGCAAAAGCTAAAGGAGACCATGGAGCAGAGAAGAGCCGGAAAAGACCTGACAGGCCTTTGTCCTCCTCTTTTTCAAAGTAGTACATATCCAAGAATTATCCTTCGGGAAGAACTTCCATTTTTATCTCGAAAAGCACATCATGTGAGATCCTTCTTCTCCTTTCGAAGAATAAATCCTGCAAGAAGAAAAAGTCCCATAGGAGAGAGAAAAGTTACGCTTCCCAAAAGAAAAGAGTTGCTTTCCTTGTACTTGCCGCTGACAGCCATTCCTCCAAGTTTTCTCCGGAAGCAAAAGGAAGGAAGAAAAGCCGAAGCCGAAAAACTTCAGTTACAAAGGTCATTTTCGTAAGCAAGACTTCCTATAAGCGAAATGCTTTTTCGCTCCTGCGTAGTCATAGACTGCGTAATGATTACTGAGAAAATGAGGAAGGTCGAAAAGAAACTCGAAAAGAAAGTAAATAAAAGCTTCCCCTCTTGTCTGGATTTTTCCGGCTAAACACAAAAAGAAAAAGAGCAGGAGATGGTCGCACCGTAAAGCCGCTATAGCATGGAGTACTCCCGTAAGAAAGGAAGAGGAAGGGAAAAACGGAGAGGCGACAAAGGAACTGCCCTTTCCGACTCTTTCAGGAGGAGATAGAAGAAGAGAGAAAAAGCGCAAAGAAGAAAAATGCATATCGCGAGCCGTTCAAGGCATTTCCACGCTTCGGCTGTAGAAAATGAGTAAAATCGAAGGCTGATGCCTATTTTTCCGCTTTGCATAAAACAAAACGGAATACTCATAAAACGACCGAAAAGACCAGGAATCGGTCCAAAAGTAATGGAATAATGGAAAAAGCAATGTTTATTTCCCCGAAAAAGGCTCACAGGGTATTCTCGTCGGGAGATATACTTCATCGATAGAGTCATTAAAGAAAGGCTCCCAAATACAGATTCGTCAAGCGAATATGGTCGGAATGGGACAATATCCGCGCTGGCGGACGGATATAAAAAGACCGAGGAAACGCTGTGCAGAGGATAGAAACGAAGAAGAAGAACAAAACGCTGGAACTTTTCTTTACTCATGGAAAACCTCCCCGTAATATCCCTAGCTCTTTGTTTCAGTACTTCCTTAGAACCAGACTGTTTTTCCCGGTTCGCGTCCTTGGAAGTCTTGTCAGATCCTGTATAAAAATGAATCTTCGTACCATGCCGCTGAAATCCTCATTAAAACTGAAAAGAGGTATCTCCATGAACTTACTCATCTTGTGTTGTTTTCTACAAAAGTATAAACCTGCTAGCTGCTTCCCGAGAACGCCCTCTCTGCCGCTATTTTCTCAATCGTCTTCCAGCGAGGGGTTCATGCGAGTCCTGATCCTCCCAGAAATATAATCTGCCGGAAAGATAGGAACGGTAGTAGCTGGCACTCTGCAGCAGGCGCAGACAAATAAGCCAGGCAGAAAATCATGCCCAGCGGCAGCCTGCTCACGCGCCCAGCAAATACGAGAAATAAGGAGGAGAAACCGCAAAACCATCACGCGGCTGCATTTCCACGCGAATCGTCGGACGGAACCGATACATCGCAATAAAAGCAGAGAGAATATTAACCCGATAAAACTACGAAGACGATCAGTTTCAGACTCTTTTGCTCTCTTCCGCACTGCTGCTTGCTGCGTCTATGCTTTTCTCCGTCTTAAAAAGTGCGGACAAGCGCAAAATAGAGACAGCAGCACCGTGAAAGCCAGTACGGCAATCGATGCGCCGACCAGTTTCCGCATATCCGGATTGACCTTCTCCCAGGGATCCATTCAGGTGTTCCGGCTTCCATTCTGAAGCCGAATGCCATAGTAGACTTCAGCGAAGGGCATTCTGTAAAAGCTTCTCCCCAGTTTCAAAAGCTCTCAGAAACTTCCGTCCCCCTGTTCCCTTCGGAACGAAAAGAGCCAATAATAGCGAAACTGCGGATTGCGTAAAAAGAAAGGCCTGCTGCTAGGTGGAAGAAGAAAGGAATAATCGAAGGAATAAAGGACTTTTCTCCACAGCTGCTCCAAAGCTCCCGCTTCACTTCTGTCGCTTCTTCCCCCTGAAAAGCGGCGGGACATAGAGGCCACGAGTGAGGTGCAATGTATCAACTCGTACATGACCTGAAGTAAAAGAAAAAGAGATGGAGAAAGCGCAGATTTCGCAGAAAATGCTTTCGTCATTTAACTCTTGATACAGGAAATAAAGGTAATCAACGAAAAAAGCCCAGTGCAGGTCTCAGTATTCCCGAGTGCCTGCGCAATCTGATAATACGCAAAGTGGGCGGAGAAAAAGCAATGCTAGAAGGGCGAAATCCATTTTTCCTTTCGCTGAAACCACCCATGAAAAATAGCAAAGGAAACAAAGCTAAAAAGACCATTCAACACTACATTAAAGTACCAATAACGGTTGGATCATTTCCTACAAAAACCATCTCAATATAACTTATCGCCCAGTACACCGGACGAAATCACGGCATTTCGATAGGAAAACTGAACGTGAAAATCCTGCTCCCCGAAAAGGAAACAAATATAAATCATCCATATACAGCGCCTTGATATGAATATGCCGATTGACATAGAGGCGCCAGGTCTTCAATGCTAAAACTGCAAGCAGAGAACGTTGAACATTCTTTCCCTTTTTCTTCCTATCCAGATTCTCCTGCAAGCTATAATCTTAGGTATTCTGCGATTCTCTTCTGTGCTGTCCTTTCGCTGCATGCTTTCCTCCTTCCTTGAAAATGCTGCTTTTCCGCTCATTTCTACCGCCGGTAGAACATCAATACTCTCATTTTGCTCTCTGAATGCACTTACCCTGCAAGGCATTTCCGTTCTCTATCCAGTTTCACGCTCTTCGCATCCTCTTCTTCCTCTTTTTGTAAGAACAGGATACGACTCTTCTCTCAACATATTCTAATCGGCTGATTCACTTTCGAGGAGGTATTCGGAAGACTCTCTTGCGTGTTAAATTTGCAAATTCCGGCTCTATCAGGATGCCAAGATTTTGCCATTTATGAGCATTTCACTTCGCACGCGTTCCCTCTCCTCTTCAAAATGATTTTTCAATGTAAAATGTAATCCATCTTCGCCCATTTTACCAGGCAAAAGTAAAGCGGATCGTCATGAGTCGGACTTCCTCCTGAACCCTCCACCTCGGTGATGCTCTCCACTACGCAGGGAATCCGATAACGGTCCGGTGTTTCCGAAACAGCACGGAACAGCGGTTTCTCGGATTTTCCGCCATTTTCAAAAACAAGGAAGGCTTCCCCGCTCCGCCTGCTTCTCCATTTCCACGGAAAAGTGATCATAGCGGCCGCTATGTTGCGGATCAATCGGTGTGAAGCCTACTGCTCCGGCTGAGTGTGCCAGGCGTTTCGTTGTAAAGCAGCACGGGCAAATGAAAGGAAACGGAGCAAGCGAAAATCGTCCATTTCCTCTTTTTGCCCTTTCTTCTTCTTTTCTACAGCGGACTTCCAAAGGCAAAGAAGAAGTGCCAGGCACTCCCATAAACTATAGTAATTTCCGTCAATCTGCCAGAGCATAACAAAAGCTCAGAAGGGAGAAGCTAATCAGATAAGCGGAGCTCTATGTGTCCTTCACGGACGCCTTTTCTTTTCCCCTCGTAAAAACACGCAGAAAGCGTATCCAGGGCATTTCTACAGGCGAGAAAAGAATCGCCGGAAGGCAATCCCGCTCCAGGCAATACCGACATGTGCCATGTCCTCTCCCTCAGGTAAAACAGGAGAGCCTTTTTTCAAAAGCAAGAAAAACGTCTCTCTAAGAGAAAGTGCCCCACTATAATCCATGAGCGTCCAGATTAAAGTGGTATACGGAAAATCCCATAGCTTTGAAAACTCCGGTAAAGGTAGTCGAAAAGGGAAGCCAGTAATCCAGTGCGAAGTGTAATCAGACAGGTAAAAGAAAAGAAGCAAGGAGCAAAGGCCGTGGATCCCTCTTTTTGTTGTCAAAGGGTGGAAGTGTCTTTTTTCATCTCCCTTTTCTCAAAGAGCACCAATCGTTCCCTTAAAGCAAACTATCCAGAAAAATCCAATGAAAAGCAAAGGTACTGAAAACCACAGCTGTGGGTTTTTAGACTGTACGTTAAAAATCAACATCGAAAAGACTGTTCTCTCTCTCCCTTCTCATAAAAATAGAGACTCAAAAGCTGTAAAGAAAGAGTGAGATTATCGGTTTTCATAGTGATTGCCATATTTCCAATGGAAGAAAAGAAAGCAGGCCAAAATCCCAAAGAAAGCTCAGCGTCTTTTCGGTCTCTTAAAGGAAGTACAGCACAAAAGGCAATCGCAATGTATATCAGATTTGAAAAGCAGGTAAAAGGCATACCCCAGCAAAAGCGCGCAGTAAAGTTCAATCCTTTCGGATAACTGCAGACAGCATTAATGAGAGCCATGAGGAAAAGAGACACTTGCAAGAAAGATAAAACGCCTCCGCTTGCTTCCGGAAAAATAAAATCCATGCACTTCTCAGCCACGTAGCAGAAGAATCATAGTCCAAAAGCAATATTACTGCGACTGGTTTGAGATGAGCACAAAGGCAGAACCAAAAATGCTCGCAGTCTTGTCTTTTTCAGAATAGCGGAAAGAAGTCCATCTTTGAAGGAAATGATCTATTTTCCGGAAAGGAAAAACATAGAATCGATGCCAGAAAGAGAAAGCAAAAAGCGGAAGAAGAAAACGAGTGTAAATAAGCTGAAGAAGAAAGGGAAAGAGAGGGAAAAAGAGCGTTCTTCTGCTACGCAATGTTGTTTTCGAAAGAATAAAATAAAAAGCTGTAAAAGCAGAAAAATGCCCGTTTCTCCCAGAGCAGAGCCAATCTCAGCAGACGCTCCCCATTTCCACTATCCACACGGCAAAAGATGAACAACAAAGGAGGAAGAGACAGATCGTTTTCTCTCCCCACACCTCTCTATTGTCCTCCCCTTTTCTCAATGCATCATTCATCCTTTTTCTGATTCCGTAATTTACCCAGTACAAATCCATACTTTAAGGGATCATTTTTCTCATCACCAAAATGGTTAAATGCAGTGATATAAATGAGCCAGTAATTTGCCCGAATAACTGCATCATACCCACCCTTCGCATTAGTCCAAAATTTTTCCTTGCAAAAATAGTCCCCAGAATAGACTCGTAGTAAAACGTCTCTCCTATCTTTAGCTCCCTCTGGCAAAAGAGTTGCCATCTTAGCGGAGTTCCTGTTCCACAGGAGAACGATCACTGTCCTTTCCCGAAAACCACACAATTCTTTAATGTTGCTCCCTTTGTTTTCCGTTTCAGACCACCATTCTACCAAATCCACCGTATGGATGATGAGAAAGGATGAGGGTGCATCACGGAATCTCTCTCGATTGATGATTTCCCGCAAAGCAATTCCCAGTACTTTTAGCTTCTCCGCATTTTCCGGAACGATGGAAGCCCTACCTGCTCGGCTTTACAATGGCGAAAGATCCTCGACACGAAATATCAAAGCGAATTTTCCCGTATTCAGGAGTTCCACTTCTGATCCGTTTATAGAAAGGAGGAACATTCTGAAAGCTGACTGTTTTAGCTATCTCCTTCAACCAAGAAACCTCTCCGTGAATGATTCCCAGGAGCCCTCCTGCACAATCTTTATGACACGGCTCCGTCACCGGAATAATCCCCATTTCCCAGCTACCGTCATAGCACCTATTGTACCTGGCCGCACAGTATTGAGTATCCTCCGCCATCCATAAAATAGTTTCCGAAATCCGCTTCCTCCCGTAGTGGGGAGGTAAGAATAACCGAGACATATCCGTATGCCCTCTGAGCTCCAGCATCAATGCGGTTCGAAGGTAGTCATATTGCTCTCAGCCACTCTCCGGCATGGACTTCCCCGGAATTTTAGGGACTCCTCTACAACAACCCTGGTCGACTCTTTCCCGGCTGTGAGAGTCAACCGTGTGAATACTCTTTGCTAATCTCACGTTTCCTCTACACTCCACTGCTAGTCTAAAGCTTCTGTTTCCATAAATCTTTTTGACATTTTCCAACTTAGAACTCATATTTTTCCAGAAGACAGTCCAGAATCACGACTGCTGTCATGGCTTCACGACTACACAGGCACGCTCTACAACCGTGGGATCACTACCTCCCCTTAATCTCTATTTCTATAGGCTCTCCATCTTCCCTTCACCGTTCTTTGCAGCTTGCTGATGGATGGAGTCAGCAAAACTCGCTTTGCGAGACTATTTCCACCTGTCGCTCATTCCCCAAGGATTCCTCCCTTCATAGTTGCTCTCTTTTCTTACCCATAAACGTGCGTTGTCCTTATTAATCCTCTTATCTTCCTCTACAGCATCGTTGTTTTCCGAACCGAGACGGCTCCACTAAAATACCGTCCCCGATTTCTACCGCCTTTACCGCGCCTATGGACATCACTGCCTTGGCAAGACAAGCGTCCAACTTATCAAAGACCGCTCTCCTACTCCCAGGCAAAAGCCGTTTTACTTTCGCAGGTCACAACACCGCCCGCGGAATCTCCTTCCGCCCGTGCGATAAAAATTCTTCGATCCGCTGCTCTTTCCCTCTGGGTGCTTGAACCAAAATTCCCACCAAGCTCACTGACTTTCCCTTCCACCGTAATGTGAAGCTCCTGTAAAAGTTTCTTTGCGATGGCTCCTGCTGCTGCTCTACGAGGTGTTTCTCTTCCTGAAGAACGTCCCCCTCCATGATAATCCCGAAAACCGTACTTACTAAAAGACCGTAATCTGCATGCCCCGGCCTAAAAGTCTCCTGAGATCTCTCATATAATCCTTCGATCGCTGGTCTTCATTTCGTACCAAAAGCGCAATCAATGTTCCGGTTGTGCGATCCGCAGTACCGGACAGGATTTCCACCTGTCTTGCTTCTTTTCTCTGGGTCATCTTTAGAATTTTACCAGGTATTCTTCTCTCCAAATACGGTTGAATATCCTCTTCCGAAAGTCCCCGAGGACAGCCGTCTGCAATAACACCAAAGGCTTTCCCATGAGACTCCCCAAAAGGTGCCCCTGATACGGAAAATTTTTCCCCAAAACTGCTTTCCCGCCCATACTACTCCTTAAAACTTTTACTCTCCCATCCACGTCTACCCGACCTATAATCCGTGAATCGTCTTCTAGCCCGACCTACAACCTGTGAATCGTCTTCTACCCGTACACTTTACCATGCCGACTCATTCAGCTCACGTCTATCATGGGTGCCGCTCATGGAAGAGAAGGCCATGCTCATGATCCACATTCAGGAAGGTAATGGTTCCGCTCTCACTTTGTTTTGCCACCGCAATGTAGCTTTTCATCCGGGAAAAATGCAGAAATCCTTCGGATATTCTCCGCCAATCGACAGCAAAACTTCCTTCATGGTCAGCCCCGTCTTTAAGTCTCTTCCATAAATGGAAATCCATTGATTCCCGCATTGGAAACAAAAAGAGGTGCGAGGGCTTCGGCGTCCGGTGAAAAAGACGCATTTGGCGAAAGCCGCAATCAGGATCCCTGTCCTTTTCATTGAAGGTGAAATCGTCTGAATCTTCTCCGAAGGAAACTTCCCCTCCATCCTCTTCTTCATGAGTACTGCTAAACATCGATTACATTTTAACTCATACAGAAGATATAGATGTCTTCTATCCGGGCTACAAAACAGAGTGTCTCGGAGTGGATTGCAGTTCACAGCGGAGAGTATCAGTGATCTGGCGCATCCTGCCATCCGCCTTGTCAAAACGGAATACCTTAACCTGATCTATTCCAGATTACCAATCAAAAATGTACTTCTGGTCATCCGTCATTCTTGCTGCAGGAAACATGAGAGGACGGAAGAGTTCGCTCCCGCAACGGAACCGATTCCTGATCGTATCACGCTCAGTCAATCTCTCCCCACCGAACCATCGGATTCGAGGACAGCAGTGGCTTTTTCCGTCATGATGAGCCGGAAACCATGAGATACTTCCGCTTTTATCTACAGAAAGGTGACATCCTCTCATCCCCGAATATTCTTTGTGTTTAACTTGCTTAATCCTCCGTTTCCCATGATGCGAGAAAGCAATAACACCTTCGTCCGCTAGTGGAATAGAGTGTTTTTCATCTCTGGATGCCACCATATGAGAGGAATTGTTCCTTCAACTTCCGTCCGTTTTCGTAAACTTTCCTTCTCCATATCCACATCACAGATGGTAATCCCCTTTGCTGAACCCGTGTAAGAATAAGAACCTATATAAGCCACTATTTTGAGCGCATGATCTTCCCCCTTTGACACCGAGCACTTGCCGTTTCTTTGCTTTATATTCTAGCAAAAATTTATGCCCCTGTTAATAGCTACAGCCTCCGGATTTTTATTCCCGCTTTTTCCTGAAATCCTTCTATTTTTCGCTGTCTCAGCCTGCATAAGCCATGCCTTCAAAGAGTTTCTCGCCTCTACTCCATTTACTTTCGTTATCCAATTCTCCGTATCCCGCTCCATTTGAATTCTGTAAAGAGGTGGTATAGTCGAGATTGACCGATATCATTCAAATTATAATAATTGCTCTCTCCTCCCCAACTTTCTTTATCCACATATTTTTCCTCAATAATTCGCACGTCGACAAAGCTTTCGTTATCGCTATACAGAAACAGGAGGTATGGTTTGCAGGAATACTACTTTCTTTATCACATTTCCCTTAGGATCCACTTCCGGGACGGAAATGTCCTTAAGGTTCTCAGAACATGGTTACTGGTAACTCTGTACCTGTTTCCGTCAGGTCTTGGATAAAAGCCTCTTTCATCCAGCAGCAGTCAATTTCCACCAATTGGTGCTAAAACATCATTCTCCCTGCTCACGCAAAGCCTGCCGCATCAGCTGAAATTCTCCTCTTCATAGCGATAAGTTCCTATATTCCCCTCATTTTTCGAGGTATAGTATTTAGTCGAGAAAGATTCGTTAGCCAATATTCTCCTTCCTCCATCGTAGAAAGATCCAATCGATATAGAAGCGTTATGTCGTCTTCTGTACTCACAAACACGTACATATAATATTTTTCCGGACTTTTTAACATATGGCTCTTCAGTGCAAAGCCTTCCAGAGGCTCGCTTTTCTCTGCCGTTTTCGCAACAGCGGAAATATCCAAACACACACTGTTTTGCATCTTCACTTTTCTTCTTAGGTAAACCACTTCTCTCTTGCCGTCTCCGTCTATATCCGATCCAGATGCATCTCCCGATAAGAGGATGACATAGTCCTCTTCCGTCTTCGTATATCTTTCTTCGAGATACATTCCTTGCCTCATCAAAATACACGTAAGGACTGCGGTTCCTTACGAGACTTTTCCCGTATTCGCTAGACATCGAGATAAACGAAACGCCTTCCTGGTTGACCGTCCATGTGAAGCTCACTGCCCCTTTTCTTTAATCTTATCAGAAGCTCCGGCGAAATTCCGTATCCGTCCCGACTGACTCTTTGGCTCTCTTTTTCCGCCAGCATAAAAAGCGGTCGCATCCTTACTGCGTCGGAAAAGCGGAGCCTTTTTCCCGCTTCTTGTATCAAAAATTCGCACGCACTTCGACTATATTCAATCCACTCCGCCGGTATAATTCGTCGACCTAAAGAGGAGAACGCTGACAATTGTCTTGTCTGCTCGAATAAGCTCGCAATTCGTATTGCTTTTCCGGCGTGTTTCCCGAGGAACTGAGCACATTCTTCTTGGCTTCCTCGGAGGAAGAGACTGACGATTCTCCAATTCTGCGAGTTCTTTTTGATAAAGTTCTTCTACCTCCTTGTTGTATTTCTCAAGGCCTTATCAAAGTCCCGAATACTTTCCCTTCCTTCAGCTTTAGTTTGTACTTTCGATTTGGTATAAATAATGGTAGTCGAATCGCTATGGGTTTCTCCTCCACTTCAAACAGGAGATGAGGCAGACCTCGAAGCACAGCTTCTTCCCCGCTTCTTTCGCCTTCTCTTCCCTTTTGTTCTCCTTTTGTCCTTTTCTTTGTTTTCTCCCCGCTCCTCCGTTTCCGCTCTTAGTATCCTCCCTTTCCACTCTCTTACAAAGCTATCGGAACAAGGCAAAGAAGGAAAAGCAAAATCAGCAAATCAGTTTTTGTGTCTAAGCTTCATTTCATCCCTCCTCATTTTCTCCTTTACGAGAACCACACGCACTAATACAGCAGTTTTCTAAATAAGCGATTCCATTTTCAGAGGTGATAGCACAGTAGAAAAGTGGAATTGTCAAGCAGTATTTTCCTTTTTCCAGACGATTATTTTTCGGTTCCTCTACGATGCCTTCAATATCTTCCAGCGATTATTGTACTTAGCCTCATTTTTCCTCTCAAGGTAAGTATAGACCCTCTCCCTTTTGGAGAGTATCTTTCCTTATCCAGGAAAACGGCTTTATTTTTCCGATATAGCTCTTATCTAAAAGAGCAAGGCACCCACGTTTGGACGTAGGATAAGTAATGTACTCGAAGTTCTTCGCTGGCAATGTCCGGACGACAAAGGAGAAATGTCTCCACTTCTCCGCATTTTCCTTATGTTTTGCATTCCAAGAATCACCCAGTCCGTCAAACCAGACATTCGTTCCTTCCTCCGGAATGGCACGTAGTCAATTTTCAACATCGGTTCCCTCAGTTCTCCCTGCACATAGAGAATTTCCCGGAATAGATGACACCGCATGCAGCCTCTTCTCCAATCATCTTATCTCTTACCTGATCCACCACATGGGCTAAACCATGCGAGGCTTCTGTTTGATTAGGTCTTGTAAGGCTTTCATCAGCTCCGCATCACTCACGAGTCATTCATGAGGTGCCCCTCTTTTCAAAGCCACCATAAAAGCATCCCGCACGGGAGTCCTGCATAAGATCTCTCCCTTGAGCTTCGAGTTCCACTTAGATCCGCCCACTTTGTGGGATAGACACCGAGTTTATCCAGCATTTTTCTTGTTATAAAAGTTTCCTACCGTCCCCGTGGTGTAGGGCGACATATTTGTTCCCCGGATCGAACTGTTCGCACATCTTCAGTATAGTCCTTCCCGATTTCCTTAATGTTCGGGACATTGTTGAAGTTGACCTCCTGTAAGAGATGATTCTGCATCATTTTTCTATCATATAGTCGGAAGGACAAACTGCATCATAGACCACCCCTCCTGCCTGAATAACCGGATACATCTCCTCGTTGGTTTCAAAAGGTATCATAAATTACTTTAATTCCCGTTTCTTCTTCAAAAAGCTTCGGTACCTCGGGGTCAATATACTCTCCGCATTGATAAACCATAACGACATTATCGCCCAGCGCATCCACCTGCTCCTCTTGCTCCGCAGTATTCGTCTCTGCAGCTCTTTCCCGCAAGCTTGGTTAAAAAGCGGATGTAAGGCAAATACAGATTACTAGAAAGAACTGAAACCAGTATCTTACGAGAGCTTCCGTAAACGGATAGCTCTCTTTTTATATATTTCATTATTTTTAACATGTGCTATTCCTTTTTCTAATTTTATACTTTTATAAGAGCTGCGCTTTATGCAGTATATTTCTCTCAAGACCCTGCGTTTCTATTTGTCCCAGCCGCTCATCCACTCGTGCTCCTAGCGAACTCGCTTCGCTCAGACACCTCCGCACTCGTTAGCTAGCATGGAACAAATAACGAGAACCTCGCGACAGATCTTTTCGTGAAATATACGCATAAAAGCTCCTATATGATATAGCAAGATATGCCGAAATCCCTTGCACCATCTCCGAAAAAGCGTGTGGAGACGCGGCGCTTGCAGAAAACGAGCAAAGCGAAGTTTGATGCTTTAATGCCGTTGCGTCGAAATCGCGAACGCATGCACGAAGAGATGTGCAAGGGATCCTCTATGTTCGCTTTACGCTCACTTTTCCTTCCGTTCAAAAATCCGGTGCAAAGTTCGCACAGGTAAAACCACGCAAAGACTGTCACAAAAAATCAAGGTAGAAAGAGCGTACATTGTCGGCTTGATTCCCTTCCTCGCCTCGGAATAGACGAGGTGGAAATGGTATCGATACCGCGCCTCTGGTGAAGTGTGATAATGAAATCGTCCAAACTCATCGTGAAAGCCAGTAAAAATCCCGATAAAACTCCGGCATAATATCGGAAGCACCACCTTGAAAAAGGCATAAAAGCGGAGTCGCCCCAGGTCTAAAAAGCCGCCTCGTGAGCTTACCTGTGAGCTCTGCCGAATCTTCGGAAGCTCGAAAGCAGAACATAGGGCAGATTAAAGGTGATGTGGCGAAATGGTATGGTATTAAAAGCCCAAGAGTAAAGCGAAAGGCAATAAACATCAGCATCAGGGAAATACCGGTCACAATATCCGCATTTAGCATTGGAACATTGCTCACCGATAATCAAATTTCTCGGGAGCTTCTTCATGTTCCGGATTGCAATCGCCGCCATGGTACCCAGTACAGTCGCAATAAGGCCGAGTAAAAATGCAATAATCAGGGTGTTCTGTAAGGCCTGCATAAATCGTCTCATCCTGAAACATCTCCGCATACCACCAGAATACTGAAGCCGGAAAAGTGAGCCCTGCTTCGTCCCGCATTAAAGAAAGCACACTCAGCATAAAATGGGCGCATAGAGAAAGAGCACAACAAAGCCTAAATAGCCGTTTTTCCAGAACCCTTTTTCCTCTCTTTTCCATCAGAACATCGCCCCCTCTCCATTGTCATAGCGGGAAAGAACCGCCATGGAAAGAATGATAAAGAACATGAGAATCATGGAAAGACCGGAACCCACATTCCAATTGCGAATTCGTCGTAAATTCCTGCTCGATAACATTTCCAATCAAGTAAAACTCTTTCCGCCTCCGAGGATATTCCGAAATGGCAAAAGGTCGTAGAGTGCCGGAACAAAAACCATAGTCACTCCGGATACAATGCCCGGAACGGAAAGTGGTAAAATGACCTTCCAAAGCGTAGTGAAGAAGCTTGCTCCAAGGTCATAAGCCGCATCAATCGTATTGTCGTCAATTTTACTTAAAGTATTGTAAATCGGTAAAATCATAAAAGGCAGGAAGTCATAGACCATACCGAGAATTATGGCATAGGGCAGTATTAATCAGATTTTTGCCTCGGTAAAATGGAGAAGAGCAAAAACTCATTCAGCACCCCTTTTCTCTCCAACAAGGTCTGCCACGCCAGAATCCGGAGCAGGAATTCATCCACATGGGAAGGATAAAAATAAAACGCTACAAAAGAGACCCTTCCGATTTTTCTTATTACGGAGAATTAAGGCAAGCGAGCAAAGCCAGGACAAAGCAAAAGTACCGTACTCGCAAAGAAAGAAGAGTGCTAAAACTAAGGGTTTTATAATTTTTCCCAAAGAAAAATCTGCCTACATTTTTCTAAAGTAAATGCCCTGGACTTTGTCGTCATAAGGCATAGTAAATCACCAGTGCCAGCGGAATGACAATAAAACCACACATCAAATGAGGTAAGGTGTGTGCCAGTAGAGCTATTCTCTTTATTCTTCCAACGCCGATAGCCTCCTCGTCCTCTAGACTCCAGGCTTATTCATGATCTGAATATTGGAAGGTCTGACGTAAATCCCACCTTCTTTCCCAGCTCATGCATCTCCGTGAGAATGCACTAACCATTCAAAAGCCGTCCTCAGTGGTGCATTCCATCTCGTAGATTTCTCCTTTGAAATGATGTGCGTCATCATTTCCCTTAAAGTGCACGATCATCTCCGTCTTCCAAAATTTCCGTCCTCCGGTCGAATAACCACATCGACCGGCTTGTTTCTGCCGGAAGCCCTCATCAATACAAAGGAATTTTGCAAAAAATCTGCACCAGCCTGTCTTCTAACGCATGACACGGTACGATATTGGAATCGCTGATAAAATCCGCTACAAAGGCATTTTTCCGGCTCATTATGAAATCTCGCTCTGAGAGCCTGCCTGCTGGATATAACCACGATTCATCAACCACCACATAATCGGACATCGTCAATGCCTCTTCCTGATCATGGGTGACATAGATAAAGGTAATTCCCAATTCATTTTCAAGCGAATCAGTTCGTACTGCATCTCTTGCCAGCTTTAAGTCCAAAGCCCCCAAGGTTCATCCAGGAGTAAGACTCTGGGCTCATTTCACGATCGCTCTGGCTATCGCGATTCTTTGTTGTCCACCGGAGAGAGTAGAGGTCACGGAACGTTTCTCATAACCTTGTAAGTTCATGAGCTTCAAAGGCAATGAATCTTATCGAATGTAGGCCTCCGAGTCGAATCCTCAGTCCAAAAGGCAATATTATCCTCAATATTCATGTGCAGGAAATAAAAGTATTTCTGAAATACCGTATTTAACTGCCGTTTATTCGCCAGCAGGTGGTGATCGTCTTTTCCTCAAAAATACCTGCCCTTTATCCGGGCTGTACGAAGCCTCAATAATACGAAGTGTAGTAGTCTTTCCGCAACCCGAAGATTGAGCAAAGTCACAAAACTATTCTCTCTTATGGAAGATTGAGATCGTCCAAAATCAACTCTCCATCAAAAGATTTGGTAATTCCTTAAATCAATCAGCGTCCAACTCATCAAAAAACCCCCTTCTCTGTTTTACTGCAATGGCAGCAATGCTCTATTGTATCAAAAACAACGTCATTTCTCAATCTATGAAGGAAAAAATTTGCTATTATTTTCCTACCGTACTTTTGGTATTCCGAGGGCTCTTTCCACCAGCTTCTTAAAGGTTGTGGAAAAAGTGAGGTAATATCTCGATATCCTGCCATTTCCGCAACTTCATAGACCTTATATTTTCCCGCTTCTAAGAGCAAGAGCAGCCTTTCTGATCTGCTACCCTGTAATGTAGCTTAAAATGGTTTGCCCTGTTTCTTTCTTAAAAATATGGCTGAGATGCCCCTCGCTGATTCCAGCTTTCTCGAGCAATTTCCCCTACTGTAAGATCCGGGTTTCCCGAATGGAGAGAAATGTACTCCGTCGCTTCCGAAATATAGCGACTCATTCCTTCCGGTTTTAATTCTGAAAATATAAGAGGCTTTTCCTTCTGCTCTCCCTCTCTTTTCTTTATCCGAAGATGGCTTCCTCCAGTTCTCCGTCATGAAAAGAGCTTTAAAAGGTAATCGACAACGCAAGACGCAGTGCACTTTGTGCATAAGAGAACTGGTCATAGGCAGTGAGTACGATGACTGCCGCCTCATTCCCTTCTTCTCTCAATTTTTTCAGCATTTCCAGACCATCCATTTTGGGCATACGTAGGTCGGTGATAATCAGATCCGGATGCAAGTCCGAGACAGCTTTTAGCCCCTCTTCTCCATTTTCTCCGCTTCTCCTACCACCATAGCAATTAAGAGCTCCCCAATTTACGCATCATGCGTATCCCCTTTTCGAATTAAACTTTCATCTTCTACAAAGCAGAACTTTCACATTTTATCCCTCGAGTCTTTCTCTTTTGCAAAAGGTGAAAACAGCCAGTACTATCGTGCTATAAACTCCCTCTTCCTCTTTTCTGTCTAAAATCGTAAGGCCAGTAACTTGCTCTCCGCTAGTGCTTCTTCAGATGGTATCCACATTGTAAAGCCCCAAATGGTGCCCAAAGATCCTCCTTCAGGCGGCGATATGGAGTATCAACTCTTTCCTGATTCCCTTTCCATTGTCCTTTTAGCAAAATACGAGTTCTTGATCCTGCTCCACGGCACAGAAAGCACGATTTCTCCTTCGAAAAGAATCCCGTGCAAAATGGCATTCTCCGAGGGCTGTAAAACCATACGAGGAACCGGGCATTCTGCAAGTCCTTTGGAACATCCAGATGAAACTCGAGTTTTACTGAATCCCCCGTATTTTTTGGATTTCCATATAACGCTTTAAGAATCTCTATTTCCTGCTCCAACGGGACAAATTCTTTGGGAAATGGCAAAGCGAAAGAATGTCCGCAAGATCTGTCGCTAATTTCCGCTACTTCGGAAGTCGATGGATTTTCCCCATCCACTTCATCGCATCCAATGTGTTTCAAGAAAATGAGAGTTTAGCTGCCTGTGCACGAATCTGTGCTTCGTTTAATTCCTTTGATTTTGAAGCAAGGTTTTCTACGATTTAAGGAGGAGCGCTCTTCTGTTTTTCCGCTAAAGCCTCCGTCATACGATTAAAAACGCCCTGGCGAGCTCTCCCAGTTCGTCCTCACTCTCCTTTAAGCGTACGTCCAAATGATCCAGCGTCACTTCCCGCATTGCGCTTCTCAGTCTTTCAATGGGTGTAAAAAGTCTCCTGCTCATCATAAAGCCCATAAGGAAAGACAGGGCTGCACAAAAAGAATGGATAAGAAGAGAAGCAAGAGCATCAGAAAAATTCATGTTCTTACTGATAGGCTTTTTCCTGCCTCAAGAACGATATACAGCCCCATTCCTTCTGCAGGACTTACTGTATAGATAAACTCTCCCTCCGGATCCTCCAATGGATTCCCTCACTAAAAACTCTTCCCTTAGTGTAGAGCAGTGTTCTGTTGGAAGCAAAATATTTTCACTATAAACCAGTCTCCAATAGGAGCTAAGCAATAAAATCCCGTTCTGCATACCATATTTTTCGGACAAAATCTTCCAGAAACGATTCTTCCTCAAGGCTTGCTAAGACATAGCCTGTTGTCTCTTCTCCTACGCCACCTTCCTGCTGTCTTTTTAATTCCTCATCGCAATCTGGAATAGAGGGAGGCGGAAGCACTCCCCTCAGGCTTTCATAAACCGGACTGTCCGTACGTGTCGCGCGTTGCAAAATCCCCAGTCCGTCGGAGACTGAGGCTCTCAAGATACAGCACGGTAGAATAGCGTCAAAGATTCCTTCTTTGTCGTAAATGTCAAACCGAACAGTATCTCTTACGCCATCCGTCAAAGAGAAGAAAGTCGATTCACTTCCATTACCTTCCGTGAGTTTCTCCGATAAAGCCTTTTGCAACTCTACCGACTCGGAAAGTTCTTGCAATGCGAGTAATGCTGTCCCCTTCCTCGATAAGACTCTCTCGGATAATTTTAAGAGACTCTCTTCCTCTTTTCCCTACCTGTTCCTTTCTGCTTCCACGAAAGGCGGAGAACAAAACCAGAAGACTTAAAAAGCAAAGGAATGAGAGAACACAAAAGGAACGCCCTGAAAAGACGCTTCGATTTTGAAAATACTGTCGGAATGAAGCGATCCCTTTTCATGATGCTTTTTCCTCATCTTCTATCAGTCCATGTAAAAGCTCCAGTCCGTAGCAAGTCCTGTTCCGCTCCGCACTGATTTTTAGGAATATCGTAATGTCAGTGTTTTTATATCCAAAGAGACGGCTCCCCTCACCCGCCATACTTTTTAGCTGGATCTTCTATGGAAACGCTTCTGTAAAAATTTCTGGCAGTCTTCCGAAATACTGAAATCCAAAAAATTTTTGTACATTTTTCCAAATGTTTCGTTCCCTTTAATATCGCACCGCATCCGGCACTACAGTTGTTCCTTCTTTTGGATAAACAATGCCGATATTTTTCCTTGGCAATATACTTAGAGCAGTTTCTTCCAAAGTAATGCCGACAAAGCTTAGAGGCCGTCTAGCAACCGCTTCGGGTACTTCTCCGGAATCTTCATATTCCTTTCCATCCAGTTGTTTCGCAATGCGCGGAAGAATTTCTTTATCCTCGGCAGAACCTTCCGTATAATCCGTATCTTCCTGCACGGCTTCCGCGAACTCAAAAGCCCGTAAAGGCGGATGCGGAATGAGCGGGATTCGCCAGCGCAATTTTTCCCCTGAAACTTCGGGTCCAGTAGTGTCTTTCCAGGAAACCAGTTCTTCCGGCGCAAAGTAGTTTTTCATTATAAATCAACACGACGAGGCCAGCGGAAAAAGGGCGTCCAAACATCGGTTGCACTCCTAAATTGAGGATCGAGCTCTTCATTCCCTCTGCCTCAGGAGATAAAATAATCCGAAAAAGCATTCAGGCTTTTCCACCCCGCCGCCAAAAAGATCGGCATCCACTTCTCCTTCTTCTCGGCGATATCTTCCAGAAGGAGGTTTGTTCCTCCGGAAACCACTTCCACCCAGATTCCCGTTCGTTCTGTCAAACTCTTTCTAATCAGCTTCCCGAGAGTTCTTCCTTATGGGAAGTATAAATAAGCGATCTCTTATCCTCTGCCAGAGTCTTCAGCATCCTCTCCTTTTCAGTATCACAAGCACTGAAAGGAGAGTGAAAAGCAAAAGTGCCTAAAGAAGCAGAATATGCTGCCGCTTCTCTTCCTTATTCTTGCAAGTGGCACAGGTGAAACCTGAGACATCTTGTTCTTTACGAGTATCGTCCGTTTAGCATTCGACATCTGTTTACTTTCTCTTTTTCTAAAAGAAATCATCTGCGGTACCACTCCTTCATTAACTGGATATGTACCATTATAGCATATTTCTTCTAGGGAAAAAGCGAAAGACTTCCGTTTACGATTCTTTCCGCTCTTTCTGTCAAAAGCATCAGCTTCATTTCCTTTAAAACTGAGCTTCAGCTTTTCGCCGATGGAGAAAAGGTCACTTCCGAAAAACCATCCCGGTTAATAGATACTCTCCACCCCGTATCTTCACAGTGGTCTCCATTCCGGTGGGCATTACGCCCATGAGATTTCTCCCTCGATTCCTTCTCCGGATTTTAATGTCGATGAACTCCGGTCTCACAGCGAGTAAAGGTCTTCGTTTGTCATCGTTTCAGGATGGAAATTCTCTCTCCTCTCCGTTCACATAGGAAATCAGGATAGCCGAAAGTTTCATCTTTGTTTCCTTACCGACACTAGCCCTTCTCTTCTGCACGCTTCTTCTGCTCTTCTTCTCTCTCCTCTTTTTCTGTCTCTTTCTAAGAACCATTCGAAAGCTTCAGCTCTTTCTCCGGAGTAGATACCTTGCCTCTTCACCAGAGCTTTAGAGGCGATTGTTCCGTCCTCCTTCTGTTTCCCTTTGCCTCGATAAAATTGATGGACGGGTTCACAGAGTCGGCAACAAAAGGCATTTTTCCGGCTCGCTATAAACGGTAAGAGGAACAGCATACTGCTGCAGTACGCCATTGTTCAGTAAACATATCTTGGTAGCAAGTCATCGGCTTTCCATCTGGTCATGGGTGACATAAACGAAAGGTGGAGCCTGTTTTCTCTACATGCACGCTCTTTGCAACTCATAGCGCATTTTCGTCTAAGCTTCGCATCCAGGGTTGGACAGAGGCTCATCCATGAAAAGTACTCTGGGCTTGACGCCAGGTACGGGTGCAATCGCCACTCTTTGCTGCTGTCCTCTGAGAGAGTTCTGCCGGATAACGATCCGCTGAACATTCCGATTTTTACGATTCAGGAAACTCTGCGAAGTGCAAATCCATTTCTTCCGCTGAAAGCTTTTCTCTTCCTTCACTACTTCGCCGTTTTCACATGCTGGAATTCTCATTCAGCCCTTCAGCGATTCTCATTTCCTCCGCCTTCTTCTTTAAGACGGCTAGCCTCTTCCGGACATCCTTCCCTCTCCAGGTGATAGCTGTAGAGCTTTTTGCCGTCAGCATGGAAATCGATAAAATAATCAATCAGCTTTAATCAGAGCATCTCTTCTCGTCTATTTTCCTGTTTCTATCCTACGTTTCTTCCGTAAGACGCTTCACTTCTGCCGGCTTTTTCCAGACAGCGTGCTAAATCCGCAATGACCTTTGCTTCAAAATCCACCTTGGGAAGGACATCTTTCACATTTTGCAGACCAAAGGAGATATTTTTCCTGCACCGTCATATTCGGCCAAAGAGCATAGTTTGGAAAAAGGAAACCCACACGCATGCATTGGCCGGGATATTGATTCCTGCTCACTGTCAAAAACAACCTGGTCTCCAATCGTAATCTTTTCCGCTGGTCGGTGTCTCCAGCCTGCAATCATACGAAGAATGGTTGTTTTACCGCAACCAGGAAGGCTCGAGAAGGAGTGATAAACGCATTGTCTTCAATCTCCAGAGAAACATCCTCCGTCGCATCAAAAACTTATTCCAACGCTTTTGTAACATATTTCTAATTGAATCTCGGCATACTAACCTCCTATACCCTTATCCAAAGCTTGATCGGTTACCTTGTTCACAATCGAATTACAAATCAAAATTGTGACAATCAGAATCAGATTGATTCCGCTGGAGAATGCATAAGTCCCATTTCATCAAAAATAATCCAAGGTCGTCGCTAAAGATGAATCCCTGTACGCAAAGCAGCATAAAGAGCGACAATTCTCTTAAGCTAGGTCATAAAGAAAGCAAATATCCGCTGATGATGGAAGACTTCTGATCAGGAATGATGATTCTTGTCATTCTCTGTATCAGGAATGTTCAAGATGATTACGATTCTTCAATCTCTCGAGAGCTGTAGCATGGAATTCAGTGCCGCCTTGGAAGCAAAACGGAATGTATTTGATTATTTCCTACAATTAACAAACCAATAGGTATAAAAGAGGTTAATGTATTTGTTGGAAAAAGAGGATAAAATACGCTACTCCCACGGCAATGGAAGGCATAAGGTAAGGAAGAAAGCTACTGCATTCATAATTAACGCCCATTTGGAGCGTCTGTTTTTGGAAACAGCATAACCAATCAGCGTTCCGAATGGTTCCTGCGAGGATTGCACAGGCAAAGGATACCAAAAGTGTGCAAAGAACGCCGTCCTTATGGTGTTGTTGTCGGATTCCCATCTGCCCACGTACATGCCGTTTTTCCGTAATATTCTCCGCCGTAATCCACCATTTTGTCGTCAGGTTGGAAGATCTCCCGTATAGAGAAGGAATAGTCCCCGGGATTCGGCGGGAAGGTTTCCACCGCAAAGCTTAGGATGGGGAAAATGGAAGTAAAGAAAAGTTAGTATCACCAAAATGAAAGCAATAACGTGGCGTCCCCAACTTTTCCGAGCTGGATCTTGAAATCTGTCCGGATTTTTCCCGTCACGGTAGTGTAGTTCTTTCTACTGGTAAGGAAATCTGATTCATCAGCATGATGGCTACACCAAAAGCATCATGATGATGGCAAGCACGAAGCTTCTCCGTGTACTTGGAGTTCATGGATGCACTACTTCGTGGAAAGGGTGGTGCAGTCCCAAATAGTGCGGGAACCGGATAGGATCCCATTGCGGAACCGAAAACCAAAAGAATGGTAGAGAAATTGCCGGCTTTCACCATAGGAAGCGTAATCCTGGTCATGATTTTCCCACTTAGTGTATCGAGAATCGTTGCCGCCTCTTTCCAGATTGGCGTCCATATTTTCAGATCCGCCAATCGGAATATGGGCGAATGGCGCATAGTGCATCCGAGAACAAGTAGGCTCGGGAAAAGGTCCTCACACCACCATAATGGCATCGTGTAATGCCTGTGAGAGTGCCAGCGAGGCCATTCTGTGTTCCCCGTTACCCATTGCTGTTTACAACATCATATGTTGCCAAACAACAGCCAGAGTCCATTGTGGCATGATATAGGGAAAAATAAGATGAGAACTTAAATATTTTTCCAGGCAAGATTTGTTCTGGTAACCAGAGAAAGCCTATGATTCCTCCAGAAGAGGATGGATGCCACAGCAAGTACCCACTGCGAGAAGCATGGTGTTCCTAGAGTGGTATCCAGAGTCATGTCTGCGCTAACTTACTGGTAAACAAATCCAATGTAATTGATTAGTGAAAACCTTCTGCTCGCCCCGTTAAATGCGCATCAATGGTACCCGGATGAATCACGAAAGTATCGAATAATGGCAACAATCAGTGCAACAGTCGTGAAAGTCAGCACAATGCCCATCAAAAGCAAGATTACATTATGAGGCTTGGAAAAATAAGTTCGAATCTTATTTCTTCGCACCGTCGAAGTCTTTAATGTCACGTATGTTGCCGAGTTACTCCTTACAAGTTAGCAAAGTGCATCTTACTGCATTGGTTCTTATCTAATACTTCAATCCAGGAACCGATTCCGAAAGCTGCTTCTGCGCAATAATCAGGATCCTCTAAAACAAAGCTTTCCGTCTGTTGTCCACCAATCTTAGGCGGTCATGTCTTGGCATCAAACTCTACTGTATGTACCGTCTGCAGCCATTCCGCCTTTTCATGATGGAACTTTTCCTCATTTTTCCTTCGCAACGACCAGGTTGAGGAATATCCTCCATCCTTGCCCCATGCGAGGCCGTCTTCAGTGAGTGGTTAAATGGCAATGAATACAAGCTGTCCATGGGGAAGCGGACTGTTATCCGTAACGAAGAGATAATGGCAGTATCCGAAACCGCCGATACCCTTGTAGCCGTCCTGGTAAGCGCCAGCCTTTGATGTTGTTTACGGAAACGGTTTGCGGAGCTCTTCGATAGAGCGAAGCTTGGAATCATACTAAAAGTCCGAACTGATCCTTAGCGGAAGCATCCGTCAAAGATTGCTGCAAATAGACTGATCATCCGTCTGCTCATTATAGCTTGCCATCCAGAGCTTAATCCAAGCCAAGAGTATGCTGCATCGTCACTGAGTCAAACTCTTCTACAGTAGCCACTCTCTTTACAGTCGGCTCGAAATAAGCCTTCTTATCTTCGGGAAGAGCGTCAAAAGCCTCCTTCATCCAAGCTGCATACTCGTCCTTTGTCAACATATAAAGGAAGTTCTTTCCTACAATTTCGGAATCCACACCCATGAAAAGGCCATGCTCATGCAACAAAATCCCACACACATTGTTGTGGTCTGTTGTTTTCCGGTTGAGTTATACACTAAATACCTTGTTCAGAGTCTGTAAGGAAGGACGCCTTGCTTATCCGGAGTCGTTCCGTTTGCCTCAGCCCACTCCTTCGGAATGAAGGTATCCAGAATTCCGGTATCCGTCATCTTGGTCTTGATCTGGTTTCCATCCTGAATGAGCGTCATCGCAAAAGTACCAACGTCCTTCTTATTGTCTGCAGTTCAACTGGTCAAAGATTTTATTGTTCTTCGGCTGCTGCCACTCGAAATCCATGTTGTAAGAGGATCAATCGACTTTAAATAATCAATGAAAAAGAAGTGCCGTTTTTTCCGCGGCTGGAATTTCCAACACCGTCGAACATCTTTCCGTTGGACTCTTCAGTGAAAAGCTATGCAAGCTCCTCCATGGTCATTCCTGTGCTTCCTGAATGATTTTCTGGGTTTCCGTGAAGTTTTCCGCCTTCTTACTGTCCTCCGCAGCTTCCTTTTCGGAGACCGGCCGTAGTAGTCTGATCTACCGCAGTAGTCGTTTGTTTGCACTTGCCCCTCCGCAAGCTACAAACCCTAGGTCATTCATAGCAAAAGTACCGACAACAGTCATATTTTTCCTCCTTATTCAATGTGTATACTTTTGTGCTGAACTACACTAAAAATACTGTTGAAAATGATTGTATATTTTTCTGAAAAATAGGAGACAAAACTGCGAAATCTTTGAGATTTCTGTGCGCTGTCTTCCTCTCTTCATGAGCTGCCAAAAGATTAAAATGCCTACACTCTAGCAGATTCGTTGCGAAAAGCTCCCGCTAACCTCATGGAAGGATATCCTAAGCGAAAAACACCGCTTAGAAATCTACTTCCGTGTCATAGTACCAGCACTTTAAGAGCTTTCTCCATTTTCCTCTACGCTCGGCTGACGGCGGTTGGAGCCTGTGCAGCATCCGCAATCGCATTTGACCGCGATATCATGAGTCTCTCAGAAAATGCTTCTCCGGAACAAATCCCTGCTCTGTTGGGTAGAATCTACTCCATAGTTCTTGATGCAGTGCAGGATATTTCAGCTTGTCATTTTAAGCCTCTGACACGTAAGTAATCAATACCTTTTACCTTTTTCATCATCAGTATGTCCGGAAAGAGACCGATTACATCAGCAATCTTGGCATAACCTTCTTCGCTGTCTCGTCCTTTGCATTGAATGCGATAACCTTCGGAAGATACATGGCATTTGCTGCACCGTGAATAATGTGAGCACCCTAAGTCTCGAATACCGCACCGGTCTTATGTGCCATGGAGATGTACGATTCAGAAGCGCATTGGAAAATGCCATTCGGCAAGACACTGTGCATTGTGCATCTCATCTCTAGCCTTCTTATCTTCATTATCAAAGATCTACGAGGTCATCCCGAATCATCTCAATGGCATAGCAGTGCCAAAGGATCCGTATAGTCGCAATTTGCGGTAGAAACATAAGCCTCAATCGCATGGGTTAATGCATCACATTCCGGTATGTGCACGACTTCTTCAGCATGGTCTGTGCTAAAAGCCGGATCAACAATGGCAACATCCGGAGTAATCTCAAAAGTCTGCAATCGGGTGCCTAATGCCCTTCTTGTAGTCTGTAATAATGGAAAATGCGAGTTTACCTCAGTAGCTGGTTCGGATGTGAAGAAAATCGCACAGAACTTTGCCTTGTTTCAGGTGTCAGGATACCGAAAGACCTTCACATATCTTCAAAAGGTGCAGTCCCGGATACTCGCCACTTAATCCACATCGCCTTAGCCGCATCAATGGAGAACCTCCGCCGGTGCCACAATCAATCCGGTCCGAGTCCTGCATTTTCCTTTGCGCGCCCATTCGACACAGTATCTACGGAAGGATCAGACTCAATTCCTTCAAAAGCTTTAGCTTCCATACCGGCTTCCTGTAAGTATTGGCTACTTCGTCCAAAACGCTTCATGGATCCGCCGCCCACGAGACAAGGCCTTCTTTTCCCGTGAAAAGTCTTCCAATGCCTCAATGCATTCTCTCGTGATAAATGTCTCTTGGTAATGTAAATCTCATCTTAAGCCTCCTTAAATAGACCTTCCAGCTTTTATACGTCCCTCATCCTTACTCTCCAAATTTTTAAATGTCAATCTTTTAACAATATTATTTTTTAACGATATTGTTCTACATTCTATCTTGTATATTTCTGAGCGATAACGGGATAATTAGGAAGAAAGTTATTTTCTGCATCAGAAGGAAAATAAAGCCATGAAAAGGGAAAAATTGCGCATTGTTGTAAAGAAAAGAGGCTGTAAAATCAAACCGGTATTTATATGCTGTGCAGGGTTTGTTACGAGCTCAGATGCCAGAACGAACCTCTGAAGCATAAAGGGAGTTTGGTTTACAGCCCCTCTTTTATGTCTCTTAACTGTAATAGATGCCTACGGCAATGAGGGTCCGGCAGGCTTATCTCATCATGAAGAGTGCTTTCCAAGTTATCCCAGCCGTCCAAATACACATGGGATACGGCGGATGCATCGAGTTTCGGAGGCAACTAAGCTCCGGCTTCTCCATACAGTCTTCCGCCAGGCATAAGACCGCCGTTAATCGCCTTATGTCCCATACCTACGCCCACTGGATACGAGGAATGCCGATGCTCTCTCCTTTTCGAGATAGTTTACATTTCACGATTTTGCTTGACTATGCGCTTTGCAGAAGCTTGGTATCTACTTCTCCACCGGCGATTACCAACTCTGTCTACACCCTTTCCCTCCGTCAAAGCAGAACTGATCCTCGATGCGCGTTCTTATAACACAAAATCAGTTCCGCCATGCTTAGCCACTTCAATACAAGCCGGTCTTGTTCCTACACCAAATTTCTGCTAACTCAGTACGGTTCCTGCTACGGACTTTCGGTCCTACAGGGGCCGATACGATAACCTGATGCCATGTCACCAAACTGTACATCAGCAGCTCTACTCCATGAAGCCTGTGGGCTGTGTCGGAAGCATGCAAGCATCAATCAGGGTCGATTCGCCGGGAAGCAGCGCCCAGATTTCAATCAGCATCATTCACATGGAAATCTCTCCGAAAACACCGTCTTTAAAATTGGAGAACTCCGGCCTGCAAGCATTCCTCCGGAGTGCATGGAAAAGCCTGCCTGTGCCTCTAAGGAATTCAATCGGAGTAATAGCCGGAACGAAGACACGATCTCACCTTGAAATCCTTAACCAGATTAACTTCCACGATTTCCACACAGCACTCATGCCTAAAATCATGTTGTGTCTCGGTGCCCTTCCAAGGGTATGCACATCAGGTATGCTTCTGCGAGCGGTGTACAAATGGCGTCCATCGGACCGCATGCGGGTCTCTCCTTCTCAATCATCCTGATTCTCCGATTTTCAGCATTGCATAAGCTTTCATTTCTTTTTTTTTTTTTTTTCTCCTCTCAATAGTATTCCGTAGCTGGTAGTATAAGACCGGTAGACTTCCTGCTTCCTGCTATACCGGCTCCCCACGTCTTCCCTAACAAATCTGTCCTTCAGATTTAATGTATTAACTGGGATTATAGCATATATTTTCATTTTGTCTCTTATCAATAAATCTTTCTTGTTTTGAAGTAAAAAACATTTGTTCATCAAATTTTTGTAATCAGAAGCAGAACGAGGTCAATATCACCATTTTTGAGTATAATGAATCTCCGCCACATTGTGGAATAAATGATGTGCTTAGGATCCTCCTTTTCCAAAACATATCAACTTCTGATACTCCTGCTGTCCACTACATACAATCTCCTTCTTTCTCTCGTGGCATGGCTCCTATATGTCATAAATGCTCATTCCGCTTCTGCAAGCGATTTAGATGTAATCCGTTGCTTCTTCCGACTTATCGGTAATCACACAAACCCGTTTTTTATCGTTTGTCCGAAGATAAATAATCCAAGAATAATACCGTTAAAGTAGGTTCCCAGAATAGATAAAATCACCGCTTTTGTCAAAAGCAAAAACGGATAAGGATGCAGATAAAAGCCCCGCAGATTCCGAGGTGCCTTTCAGCTCCATGTGAAGATATTTCATGAGCTTTGCCACAATATCAAGACCTCCCGAGCAGGTGTTTCTATTAAATAAAATCATAAGGCCTATGCTGACAAAAGATATACGCAATCATCCGGAGCGTCTCCCGTTAGAGACTGATTAGCCGGAAAGATTTTCTGAAAGCATAATAAGAGAAGGACTATGGTGGCATAAATAAATCTTGTACATAAGCTGCGGCTCAAAAAGAAATAAGCAATGACAAGCAATATCACATTTCAGAATCATGGTCGGGTCGCGACGGAAAGAGGAAGAAATGATTCAGAATAATGGCAAGTCGATATAAGAAGATACTGCGATGACTCGGCACCTGAAAAAGAAAATGGCAGCAGCCACAATCAAAATCCCATTCACCATAAGGGAATCTTTAATTCTTAGCAGTATCGTGCTGAAACGTGCAGCATTCGTTTTTTCGACAAATCCTTATCCAGATCTTTTGTCCTCCTCTTCTTTCTCAGTTCCGTTTTACAGGTTCCATTCTTTCTCTAATTTCGTTTCTGAGTTCCCGTTTCTGTTTTCTCATTTCATTTTCAATTTCATTTCTTCTTGCTTCTCGTGTCTTGATAAAAACCTCTTATACATATATACCATACAAGCTAAGCAGACAGCATAAAAGGAAAATCCCCGTCCAAGCCCTTTGCTAAAACGCCAGCGGCGGCAAGCTAAGACTGCCGATAAGCCGCAGCCATCTGCTTTCCGATTAAAGCGATATTTTCCGCACCGAGTGCGCGAATTGGAATGAATAATCGCAGGATAAATCGGCGCGCAACCAAGGCCCATGAAAAGCAGGCTGGGGATTATGATAAAACTGTCTGGCTCACTTCGAAAATAACGCTCGGAAAAATACGCCGGCAAAGAAAAGAAGAAGAATCCGCCAAAGAATACTGATTCCTCCCAATATCATCTCCTCATCAGTCATTAGCGGAAAAAGATTCCGGCAAGAAAACGTCCGAAAATTGATTCCAAAAGTAAAAATAAGGCGACAGTGATGCGGCAACTTCGCGTCAATTTGTACAAGAATACACCATAAAGAAACTGACCAAAGTCTGGTCTGTTCTAGCACAGTAGAAAAGAAGGCGGCAATGCACTCTTTTGCTCCGGGAAGGGCAAAAATCCCGAATGAGTTTTCCCATCCGCGGAGCTTTCTAACTTTCTTGGAACTTTCCTTGTCCTTTCCCAAAACTTTTCCACTTTCTTTCTGGCGTCCTTCCTTCCAAAGCGAGGCTTAGAAAAGAATAAATGTCAGTGCCGCCTGAAGCATAGCAATCAAGATAGCCCCTGCTCAGGTTCCCTCCCTCTTTGTAAACATAGCCCATAACATGAGCCGAAGCCCCGATTCCCCTTTAATGGAGCCAGTTCATGTGTCTGCTGGAATAGTGCAAAGCCACATGGTGGTTTAAAGCCGCATCCCACCGAGCCCGCCCCGAGCCCGTGGGATAGCAAATCAGCATATGAAGGAATAGCTCTGAGAAAGAAAACCGAAGGGGCAAGAGCCGGTAATAGCTGGAAAAAGCAGTATTTTCCCGTTCGACGAAGATTTAAGCACCTTTTTAAAGCTGGACAGGAATTGTACAGCAGAAATCAACATATAAATGCCGCCCGAATAGAAATAGAATACGCAATTCCTCACGCGTCAATGAGCAGAGCCAGAAGGCATCAGCGGCCCAAGCTGATGAAGAAAGATATATAATCAGTAATAAACAAAACATAAGATTTCTTTTGACTTCACAGCTCCTCAATATTCCGTTTGTTATAAAAAGAGCCATTCCCGCCGAAAAAATGTCACTTATCGGCGACATCTGAACCCCGAGCAGCCCGAAGAGAGGAGCAGAATGAAGAGCACCGGAATCAAACAGATTCTTGCGAAGAGAGGGCCACAATGCTTGCGCGGAAGGATAGCCCGTAGTTTGACTGAACATATTGTGCATCGTAATCTGGTACCAGCGGAATGGTAAAACGTGCAGGCTGGAGCGCCGAGATAGCCGATGCGATCACCTCCGCATCCTCTTTTCGAATACCGTAATCAGGGCTTGGCAAGATAAAAACCACCGTTCCCATAACAATCAGCATAAGAAACAAGCCTTTAGCTGAGCAGTAAGCCTCTTCCACCCTCTTATAATTTTTTTGCCCCATAGCAATAACCGCAAAACCGGCTGAAATCTTGTCCGAAGCCGATAACGAAAATTTAAAACATAATAATACGCATAACAATCGCCATAGCGGCTTAATCGCACGTCTCCATGGATGTGCCGGAAAGTTGAAATAATCAATGAATGCTCCGGCAACTCCCTGTCTGGCAAGACTCAGGAGACCAAACTGTAAAATCAGACTATAGCTTCAGGCTCGGCCCCGTTGCTGAAAACACTGTTACAAGCCGGCATGTATTGCATTGATACAGCAAAATAGAAAGATGAAATCTGTGGCTAAGTGTTGTAGCAACCGCAACCTATGATTCCCATATAGGCCATAGATAAAAGCGGATCCAGAAACATATTTAAGATACCGCCGGTGGCAATTCCAGCATGGATAAAGGAATTTCCTGAAATGACATATTATTCATTCGAGAGAAGCCATAATAAAGGGGTTCCGAGAAGAATATATGGGCAACTTATTGCATAAGGCGCTATCGTTTAGTCGACCCCAGTCCATGAACGAGAGTTCTAACATAAATAATGCGAAGCGAAACATACATGTTCCCAGAATAAGCTCCGTGAAAATCAATAGCCACATATTGCTCCGCTTCCTCCTGTTTTTGCGCAAGCAAACGGAAATTCATTCCCCGAGCCCATGCCGATGTAAAGGCAATCCTTGAATAATCGCTGCCATAGAATAGACAACGCCTACGGCAGCGGGCTGGAAGTGCCGAGACAGAGACACAAAAAAAGTGTCTGCCATATTGTACTGTCCACCACAATCATCGATACCATGGACGGAACAGCAAGACGCGGAATCAAAGACCCGCTCTTCCATCATTTGTTTATATTTTCTTCTTCCGACAAAACTTTTCTCTCCGTTTCTCTCCTACAACAAAAGCTGCGTAATTGCTTCCAGAATATCCGTGTGAATACCGTATCATACTACGCAAAGCCTTTCACAGTCGCCATACAAAACCGCTGTTCGTGAATCTTTCCACGGACCATACCTTGCAAAACCATCCCGTTCCATTGTTAGGACCAACCAAAATATCCATTCCGGCGGACGGTTTCTTCAATGCGCTACTATCATACTACTGCAATACTTTTTTTGCAAAAACGCTCTGTTGCGGTACCTATTTTTACCATAGCTGTTTCAGTACCCACTGTACAAAAGCAGCTGTTTCAGTACTACATTTACAAAAACGCGGAAATCCGCCTTTGCCAGTGAACACTTTTGCCGGTGAAAAATGCGGGGAATTATTTTGAGACATACTATGAAAATTTTATCACTATGTGAGCCATAGTGTAGCCGCTATGATTGGAATTTCTATTTATATTTTAGCAGACACCTGCTATCCTTCTTATGCAGGTACCGACAACGCCGTATTAAATCTGGTTCTTCGCTCTACGGTTTGATGAATGCCCTCGGCTCCATGCTCGGAATCCGGAAGCGCCACAAGATACAGTATCAGAAAGGCAAGGAAAGGATGTAAAATTCTTTTTTTTTGCAGTCCCTTTTTGGAATATATTTCAGTCTCCTTATGCTTTGCGGACTTTTCTTCCCAGGATGCTTTACAACTGGCGCAGACCGCACACTGCAAAATTGATCCCTATGTTCGAACCATTCCTGCCTTTGCCTTCTTCTATATGTCAAATTACACAACAACTGCTATGTTCAAACGACAATCATCCTCTATTGCCATGATGGGTTCCGTTTTGCCAGTTTCTTTAACATTGTCTTTGACTATATCTTTATGTTTCCCATGAATATAGGTATGGCAGGCGCTGCACTCGCAACCAGATTTCCCCTATCGTAAGCTCTCTTTTTGCCTGTTCATTACTGCAGGAAGAAAAATACTATTCCGTTCAGCTGGCAAGTTCCGCGCGTAAAGCACCTCTGCGCTACTACCACTAGCTCGTCTTTCGAACTTTGTCGGAGGAAATTGCAAATGCCGTCACCATTACTACCTTTAATATGCTGATTTTAAATTTGTCCAAAATATCGGTGTTGCCAACTGCAGTGTCATTTAATATTTCCTCCATTTGTACAATCTTTAACGGTTTTGGCACGGTGTACAACCTTAATGAGTCAACTACGGAAAAAAAGAAAGAACTGAAAAATACCTGCAATACGGGCATCGTATACTCCCTCATTTTTCGTACTCATTATTTCTTTGTAAATTATAAAAGCGACTTCTTCATGCCCTTTTAACAGTAGAAAATGACGCAGGACTTCATGCCTCCGCAAATGAGAATCGCCGTTTATTTTGGGCATTTCTCTTCGGCGGATAAACACCCTCCTGGTGTCCTATTTTTCCGCAACAAACAACGAAGCCGGCCTTTACTTCCCTCATTCGAAATTGCCTTTTGCTTATCATTTTCTTCGCCCTGCTGCTCTCTTCTATTTGGAAAATGCTCGGTGTGTAACACCTTCCCTGTTCGGAAGCCTTTTCCTTCCTCGTGATTTATACTATTATCAAAAAAGAGCAGAAAGAAAACGGAAGACTCAATATAAATCAGCATATTTCCAGCTATTTATTTAAACTCGGATTTTTTCAAAAACTGTTATGAAAAAAAGCGATTTTAATATGAAAACTCCTTTCTTCTAACTTCCCGACAGGTAATAAAATCCTCTCTTTTCTGTGTCTTCCTCTACACCTCTTCCTGGAGCGATGTCCATGGTTCAATGCAAAGAATGAAATACGATGATTTTCATAAGGCTGTAATCCGATATAAGGGTAATCCGGATATTCCATATGAATTCCCCACTACTCCCCTCTTATGCAGAAATACTGCGGATTCGTTCCGAAAACGCAAAGGCATCCTTCTAAAAGCGCGTAAGAAAGGGAAATACTCTTTCTTGTCCTTTGGCTAAACTGTCCTCTCTCCTTCTCATAAGACAGTCTTCCGAGAAATAAAACATAAAAGCTTGTCTTCCTTCAGTTTCGAAAACTGACTTCAAAGTCGAAATCTTTTCTTCTTCCGAAAGATGTGGAAGCCGGATAAGTCTAAAAGTAAAATGGATGGTCTCCTCAGTTACCACCTTGTCTCCTGAAGGCTTGCTCCTCAGTTTATAAGACTGTCTTAATCGAAACGAAAAGGATGACCCTGCCAATACGGTATCCAAGCTCAGAAGACAGGAGCTCTTGTCACACTCTACCACACGAAACAGACTTTCCTTTGCAAAGCCGTGTAATCCCGTCAATTATTTCTTTTCATTATAAAAAATAATGTTTCCCCTACAGTCTTCAACAAAACAAAATAAGAACCTACTCCTGCCATAGTTTTCTCCTATATAGCATTTCCCTCCTTTTCTTTATCGTAAACAGAGGTAGTTCGGCTCCTTTTCTTTTATTTCTACACGTAATTTGGGCGATTCAATACATATAAAAGCACTCCTTTACAGAAAAACCATTGTGTTTTCCCATATGTGTACCCAAATTCTAAAAAGCTACTGTGCTTTCTTTCTATTTCTGCTATGTCAGTCCAAGAATAGCCTGTTGTTCCTTCGTAGATGAAAATCCTGATGATCAGTTCTTCATGCCTACATGATTGCATTCCTGCCTTGGCATGGCGCAAAATGCACAGGATCCATATCTCTTTGTGCTCCTTTACATGAGAACCGTATAATGAACAAAATCAATAAAGCTACCAGCAAAGTCAACAGCATTCCCATAAAATAACCCTCTTTCTACTAAGGACCTCTTGTAGCAACGTGATACAAAGCTCTACGCCTAAAGTTCCGAACTTAAACTCAGTATTTAACCGTAAACTCATAGACCAAAGCAAAGCGCAGTGGATATCCCTTTATTGTTAGTTGTATATAACCTGACCATGATACAACATTTTTAAACATCGGGTATACATTATAGAAATTTAATTTTTCGTTGGCTTGAATTTCTCCCAGGGGCAATACGTTTGCCTTGGTCACCAGTACTTGCAGAATGCCGCATCGGATCAACCGGTTTTTCCGCATTCTGACAAAGCAGGTTTCTTCTTCTGCATAGAGACCACCTTCTCCGGTCAAATCATTCGCAGCCTCCAGGTTCTTCGTTTGTGTTCGGATATGCTCCGTTGACGAATCAGTCGTCTTCGTCTCTGTTTGGATATCTCCGTTGGAGAGTCAGGCCTTCGTTGCAGTCCGAGCTCTTCGTCAGCGAGTCGGAAATCTTCGCCAGTGATTCGGACATCTTATTCATTGCTCCTGCGTACCTCCTCCGGAGGGAGAGAAAGGATATCGTATCCATTTCTGAGCTTTAGCAGCAAAAAAGAATGGGGAGTGCAAAGGGATAAGGAAAACAAAGCCAGATTATTCAGTAAGTACCAGCCTGTTTAAACTCTATTAATGATCACCTCTGCAATTTTTTCTGGTTGAATCATCAGATAATAAAGTCCAACAATACGTAACTG
>BNJU01000299.1_pt1 | contig 58315 bp, 80 predicted proteins | sample 8539281 | NCBI WGS metagenome assembly BNJU01 (sample SAMD00202456, study PRJDB9452) | human saliva metagenome | isolation source: human saliva | place: Japan
TGGGTTGACTTTGGATATGAGTCCTCGTGCCTTGAGGAATCATCTACCCGCAGCTTGCGTAGTGATCGATCCAAAAGATACCATGAGCACCGATCCATCATGACAGAACGTGAATACCGTGAACGCTTGCGTGTTCTGGACCAGGTTCCTGCTGTAGCTAAGATGGGTGCAGAAGCGATCAAGACCTCTTGAAACAAGTGGATTTGGAAGCTGAAATTGCTCTCTTGAAAGAAGAATTGAAGACTGCAACTGGTCAAAAACGTGTGAAGGCTGTTCGTCGTTTGGATGTCTTGGACGCCTTCTACAAATCTGGCAACAAGCCAGAATGGATGATCCTCAACATCCTTCCGGTTATTCCACCAGATCTTCGTCCGATGGTCCAATTGGATGGTGGCCGTTTTGCTGCCTCTGACTTGAATGACCTTTACCGTCGTGTGATCAACCGGAACAACCGTTTGGCGCGTTTGCTTGAGTTGAATGCCCCTGGTATCATCGTGCAGAACGAAAAACGGATGCTCCAAAGCCGTTGATGCTTTGATCGATAACGGTCGTCGTGGTCGTCCGATCACAGGACCAGGTAGCCGTCCAAATCATTGAGCCACATGCTCAAAGGGAAACAAGGACGCTTCCGTCAAAACTTGCTCGGTAAACGGGTGGACTTCTCAGGACGTTCCGTTATCGGCGTTGGTCCAACTCTTAAGATGTACCAATGTGGTGTGCCACGTGAAATGGCCATCGAGCTCTTCAAACCATTCGTGATGCGTGAAATCGTTGCGCGTGATATCGTACAAAACGTTAAAGCTGCAAAACGATTGGTCGAACGTGGAGATGAACGCATCTGGGATATCTTGGAAGAAGTGATCAAAACACGAGTTCTGCTGACCGCACAAACCCTTCACCGTTTGGGGATCCAGCCTTTGAGCCAGTCTTGATTGACGGGAAGGCTCTTCGCTTCACTTGTCTGTGAAGCCTGCAATGCTGACTTTGACGGTGACCGAAATGGCCATCCGTACCACTTTCAGAAGAAGCTCAAGCGAAGCTCGTATCTTGATGTTGGCTGCTGAGCATCTTGGATCCGAAAGACGGGAAACCAGTCGTTACCCCATCTCAGGACATGGTTTTGGGGAACTACTACCTCACTATGGAAGAAGCTGGTCGTGAAGGAAGGCATGGTCTTCAAAGATCGTGATAGAAGCAGTGATGGCCTTTTCAGTAATGCTATGTTCATTTGCATACACGTGTCGGAATTTCGACGAATAGCTTGGACAAACCATGGACGAAGCGCAACAACACAAGATTCTCTTGACAACTGTTGAGTAGATCCTCTTTAACGATATCTGCACTACGAGCTTCCATACTTCAAGAGCCAAAACAATACCAACTGACAGAGGCGTTCAGCTAGTACTTCTTGGAGCCTGGTCAAGATGTGAAAGCAACGATTGAGAAGTTGGGTCGACGTTCCATTCAAGAAGAAAAATCTTGGAAATATCATTGCGAAATCTTCAAACGCTTCCGTACCACCGAAACTTCTGCTTTCTTGGACAGCATGAAAGACTTGGGTTACCATCATTCAACCCTTGCTTTGGTTTTGACGAGTGGGGATTGCCGATATTCCGGTCGTTGAAGATAAGGCAGAAATGATTGAAGAATCTCACGAAACGTGTGGAACAAAATCACCAAACAATTCCAGTCGTGGTTTACGATCACGGATGACGAACGCTACAATGCCGTTACAGCTGAATGAGCGTGCAGCTCGTGAGAAATTGAAGAAAAACGCTTGGTGGATAGCAAGATCCGAAGAACAATCGTTATGATGATGGACTCTGGAGCCCGTGGTAACATCTCAAACTTCTCGCAACTTGCCGGTATGCGTGGTTTGATGGCGCTCCAAACGGACGGATCATGCGTTACCAATCCTTTCAAACTTCCGTGAAGGTTTGTCTGTATTGAAATCTTCTCTCAACTCACGAGTGCCGCAGAGGGATGAGCTGATACGGCCCTTAAGACGTCGAAACTCAAGTTGCCTGACTCGTCGTTTGGTTGACGTTGCCCGGAACGTCATTATCCGTGAAGATGACTGTGGAACCAGACCGTGGACTTGTGATCCGTGCCATTACTGATGGTAAGGGAAATGATCAGAGCCATCTGGAAGAACCTTGACGGGTCGTTATACGAAGAAATCTATTAAACACCCTGAAACAGGTGAAGTGCATCGTTGGTCCAGATGCTTTGATTTTCAGAAGACTTAGCACGTGAAATCGTCAATGCTGGTGTTGAAAGTCACTATTCGCTCTGTCTTTCATGCAACACCCGCCATGGTGTCTGCCGTCACTGTTATGGTATCAACTTGGCGAGCTGGTGATGCGGTTGAAGTGGGTGAGGCAGTCGGAACCATCGCTGCCCAATCTATCGGGGAACCTGGTACAGTTGACCATGCGTACCCGCTTCCACACGGGTGGAGTTGCCTCAAATACCGATATCACTCAGGGTCTTCCTCGTGTCCAAGAAATCTTTGAAGCCCGCAATCCAAAAGGAAGCGGTCATCACTGAGGTCAAAGGGAAGTCACAGCTATTGAAGAAGATGCTTCTACACGGTACCAGAAAGTCTTTGTTAGTGGAGCAACTGGTGAAAGGTGAATATGTTGTCCCTTACACTGCCCGCATGAAAGTCGAAGTGGGAGATCAAGTTTCTCGTGGTGAGGCTCTTACAGAAGGATCTATCCAACCAAAACGTCTCCTTGCTGTACGTGATGTTTTGTCTGTTGAAACATACCTCCTTGCGGAAGTACAAAAAGTATACCGTAGCAAGGGGTAGAAATTGAGCGACAACACATCAGGTAATGGTTCGTCAAATGATTCGTAAAAGTTACGTGTCATGGATCCAGGAGATACAGACCTTCTCCTTGGGTACTCTCATGGATATTACAGACTTGCAGATGCTAACAGGATGTCCTTATCTCTGGTGAGTCCCTGCGACTGCTCGTCCAGTTCTTATGGGAATCACGAAAGCCTCACTTGAAACCAATAGTTTCTTGTCAGCAGCTTCCTTCCAGGAAACAACTCGTGTTCTTACTGACGCGGCGATTCGCGGTAAGAAAGACCATCTCCTCGGACTCAAGGAAAATGTTATCATCGGTAAGATTATTCCTGCTGGTACAGGTATGGCTCGTTACCGTAACTTGGAACCACAAAGCGATTACTGAAGTTGAAATCATCGAAGAAGTGCCATTAACAGAGTGGAGACAGTCGATGAAGTTCAAACAGCTGAAATCGTAGAAGAATAAGGTCTTGTTGCCTCTAGTAGGGCGATGAAAGAAAAGCTAAAAGAGGCTGGGACAAAAGTCCTAGCCTCTCAATTGTTTTTGGATTGTCGAGCAAGACGCAGTGGTTGAGTGGGCTCTACTACGCTGATTTCATCAGCTTTGTACAGTCACCTCTCAGCGAGCGTGGTGGGCGAAATCAATTCAACAGATTACCGATTTCTGTCCCATCTCTTTTATACGTAGAATAGTCCAAAGAAGTCAGAACCACTGTGTTCTGCTTGTTCTAAAAATAACAAAAATGACTAATAAATCATAAAAACTATTATTATACTAAAATTTAGCTTCTCAAAACCAAAGTTAAAATATTGATAATTAGTGATTTAGTGGATATGTATTACAAAAAGCCTAAAATAAAATAAATGACTAACTATTAGTAATGTACTAAATAAAAACACTGAAAAATGTTTGACAATTAAACTAATTGGAGGTAGAATGAAAAAGATGTACATATATTTAAAAATGTTGATATAGCATGCATTTCAACAGGAGAGTTTTATGGAAAAATTGAAGATAATGAGTTTGTTTTGGAACTCGACCCGAGGCTATAAAAATGGCTCCTTTGAGTGTTGGAATTGCAAAAAGCAAAGTGAAATAATTCAAACCGTCACGGTAGTCACTGCTCAGCATCGTCAAATGCTGGATCAAAGTCTTAGAGACCTTTTAAAGTTGTACCGAAATTACGATTTGAATATCATGGGAGCCAAACCTATTAGAGTTACAACTAAAATTTTAGATAAATTAGATCCAATCATTAAAAAAGAAAAGCCAGATATGGTATTGGTTCATGGAGATACAACAACTACTTTTGCTACCAGTTTAGTTGCTTTTTACAATCAAGTAAGAATTGGCCATGTCGAAGCTGGTTTACGGACTTTTGATAAATATTCTCCATTTCCAGAAGAGATGAATCGCCAAATGACAGATAATTTAGCAGATCTATATTTTGCACCGACTGGCGAAAGTAAGGCCAATCTATTAAAAGAAAATCATTCCGATTCTTCTATTGTGGTTACAGGGAATACAGCTATTGATGCACTGAAACTCACTGTTCAGGAAGATTATCATCATGAGGTCTTGGATCGATTGGATCCAACCAAAAAATTGATCCTCGTAACGATGCATCGAAGAGAGAATCAAGGATCACCGATGAGAGCTGTATTTGGTGCTTTAAGAGAAATGGTCGATCAAGAACCGGATATTGAAGTGGTATATCCAGTTCACCTGAGTCCGGCAGTACAAGAAGTAGCGCACGATCTTTTGGGAAATCATGAACGAATCCATCTCATCGAGCCGTTAGATGTTTTTGATTTCCATAATTTAGCTTCTAGAAGTTACTTTATTATGTCAGATTCTGGGGGTGTCCAGGAAGAGGCTCCATCATTAGGAAAACCAGTATTGGTATTGCGAGATACGACAGAACACTGGGAGGGATTCAAGCAGAACCTTAAAATTAGTCGGTACGGATCCTGAAAACTGTCAAATCTACGATGTCAGAGCTGTTAAAGTGAGTGAAAACTGTACTTTGAAATGGCGAATGCACTGAAAATCCTTATGGGGACGGAGAGCCTCTGACTTGATGTACAAGCTATTAAACATTATTTTGCTTTGGGAGGGATGCCGCTGAGGAATTTTCATGAGGAGATAAAACTAATGAAAAAACTGATGAGTTAAGTAGATGGTTGTGATTCGATCGTTTTGAGTTCTTCTATTTCTGTACTGCTTATTTTTGCAAAAGAAATTCTTATTGAAGAAGGACTGTTCCTGATAACAGGTTGTTGCTGCTATTGTTTTGTCTGATTTATTGATGGCAATGGACGATCCTTCTTTCATTTGCCTTTGGAATTGTATTCTTAGTTGCAGGTATTGTCTATATTCCATTTCACCAGTCTTTGCTACTACTCTTCAGTTTTCCGCTTTATTGATTGCAATCTTAATTCAAGTTCGAGATCATCTTTTCAAAGAACATGCAAAAATAAAGATCAGAAACAGAAGCTGAGTAATTATTGTAATCGATTTGAATCCTTTGAGATCGAAACTAATACAAAGATCCAAGCCTTATTAATTCACTGGTCTCATGAGGAATTATTTTTCCAGTACAAAGCCTGAAGAATATAGCCAAATAGTTGAACCAAATCCACGATCTTTTATCCCAATATGTCGACATGATGAAAGCTTATATTATGTATCGGATAGGTAATTATTTATTTTTATCTTCCCCACAACCATGAAGGATGAAAAACGAATATGAGCTCCGTGATAAAAATCAATTGGAAAACCTTGTTTTTGTGGAGAAGATGGGGAGCAATCGGTTCAATTTCAATCAGGAGTTTGTTGTAGTGGATCAAACAAATAAAAACCAAGTATGGTGATTATAAAGATTTGATTAATGTCATTTAAAACGTCAACTAGAGACAGATATCATTGTTGAATATTAGGAGGAAAATACGACACTAACAATTTATTTTTCAATACGCCATGGGTATCAGTGTATTTTTGTTTTATGCTTCATTGTCATTATATGTGGATTATATGATGATTTACCGTTCGTGAATAAAATTTTAAGGCGGTGCAGCATGATTAGTCAAATTGTGATGATTATTGCCTGGTTTCGATTTGGTTATCTTTTAGCCTGGGGACTGGTGATTCTCTTCTCAGCCGTTCATTTTTGGTTCAAACATAGTGATTTTCGTGTCAATACGGATCCTTCCGTATTACCCTAAAGTGACCATTGTTGTACCAGCTCATAACGAGGATGTGGTCATTGCTCAAACAGCCAAAGCGATTCTTGACATGAACTATCCACATGATCGTGTCGAATTAGTGCTGTTTGCAGATAATTGTTCGGATAGGACCTATGAAGAGTGTCTTTCAGTCCAAGCATTGCCAGAGTACGCAGGACGCGTTTAACAATTAGTAATCGAAGCGGAACAGGTGGAAAAAGCTGGTGTGCTATAATGATGCTTTGAAGATGACTGCAGAGACTATCTGTGTTTTACGATGCAGATGCTATGCCTGAAAAGAATGCGCTTTATTTTTTAGTGAAGGAAGTACTTAAAGATCCGGAACGTCATGTGGCATCCTTTGGCCGAAATAAGACGCGAAATGCAGGGCAAAATTTTTTAACACATTGTATCAATCAAGAAATTGTCGTCACCCAACGGGTTCACCATGTCGGTATGTGGCATCTCTTTAAGATTGGACGGATTCCAGGAACAAACTTTATTATCCAAACCGAATTTGTAAAGAGTATTGGAGGCTGGAAAAATGGTGCCTTGACAGAGGATACGGATATCTCATCAAAGATTATGTACAAGTGGGAAGTTGATTGCTCTCGCGTATAATTCAGAAGCTTTTTCAACAGGAAACCCAGAAACTCTGAAGAGTTATTATATGCAACGTAAGCGTTGGACAAAAGGAAATTATGAGGTAGTTCTTTCCAACTTTAAACATCTATTTGGAAAAGGAAATTGGCGTGTGAAGTTGGAAGTCATTAATTACTCCTGCATCTTTTTCTGGTTTAATGACAGCGATCATTTTATCAGATTTGATTTTTCGCAAACATTTTAGCTATCTGTATCCATTCAGTCGTCCCAGGAGTTCAAATACCATTTGCCTTTGATTCTGATAATATTTATATTGCTCAATTAATGTTGTTTAATTGGATTTTGATGATTGAGATTTATCTTCTTCAGATCAATGTTGCACTAGCATCACAGATTTGGTCAGGCAACGATCAAACAAATTTGGTTAGCCCTGGCCGCGTATTTCACCTATTCACAACTGTTTATTATTGTATCGATTGATGCTGTTTCTTCGATTGTGATGGATAAACTGTTGCATCGTGAGAGAACAAAATGGGTTAAAACAAAACGATTCGCGGGGTAGGAGATCTTATGAAAATGAAAAAGTTTGAGATATTTATGGTTTGTGATTATTCTTTGCATTTTCTGTATGACCTTAGTTTTTGCGAGAACTAGAAGCAAGATAGAGATGCGAAATCGAATCTATCGCCAGTGGAATCAACAGTTTGTTGTTTCAAAGGGGAAGGAATCTTATATTCGTACTACCTATGATTCAAATCAGACAGTCGTCTTATCTGAAGCGCAAAGTTATGGATGTTCATTACTGTTGAGGCCGCAAAAAGGACAGGCCCAACAAGCAGACTTTGACCATCTCTATCAATATTATCTGATCACCGCTTGGAAGGTACGCAGTTGATGTCTTGGAAACAAACGATCACAGATGGAAAAGGTTGCGATGAGGATCATAATGCAACAGATGGGGATCTTTATATTGCTTATTCTTTGCTAGAAGCGTCCCATCAATGGCCAAAGCAAGCTAAAAAATACCAAGCTCAAGCTAAAGCTATTTTAGGAGATATCTTAAAATATAATTACAATGAAGAAACAGGTGTTCTAACAGTGGGAAATTGGGCTAATCAGAGTTCGGATTTTTATCATTTGATGCGGACTTCTGATACACTGCCAGCGCAATTCCAGATCTTTTATGAAGTGACAAAGATCCCAAGTGGTTGGATATTAAAGAAAAGATGTTGAAGCAACTCAGATACGATTAGTTCGCAAATCGAGATACAGGTTTACTACCTGATTTCATTTGGGTAGAAGGAACAAAGGGAACTCGTGTGGCCGATCCGAACACGATTGAATCTAAGTATGATGGGTCTTATTCTTATAATGCTTGCCGTCTTCCATATAACCTCGTTCAAAAGTAAGGATCCAGTCAGTCAAAAATTGGTAAAAAAGATGCTTAGGTTTCTTTAATGATCAAAGAAACCTATATGCTGGATATGATTTGAAAGGAAGGCATTGAATAATCATCAGGCTGCAAGTTTCCTTGCACCAATAATTTTTGCGTCTGAAAGAGAAAAGAGTTATCTAAAAGTTGGTTCAACAGAATAAATATATATTTACACAGGATCTTCCTCTTAATAACTATTATGACGCAACCATGACAACCATGATCGCACTGAACTGTTCTAATCATTTGAGTTAGAAAAAGAGTCTCACAAGATGGCTACTTCTATTTTTGTTGGGACTCTTTTATTTTGATTCTCAAAAAAGGTCCCAAACTAGAATCTGACGTCTATTTTTGCAATAAATGGAAAAGTCTATGAAAATTGCCTGAAAAATTCATGCTCTGAGCAGAAAAGCTTTTATTCTCAAAAGTTTTTCTATATAATAGAAGATACAAAGGATGGAAGAGTTTATGTATCGAGTGATTGAAATGTATGGGGACTGTGAACCCTGGTGGTTTTTAGAAGGTTGGGAAGAAGATATTGTCAGTAGTCGGAAGTTTGAAGACTATTACCAGGCTTTGAAATACTACAAGCAGAAATGGTTAGAGTTGAAATGCGCACTTTTCCAAGTTATAAGAGTCAGAGTGATCTCATGACGAGTCTTTTGGGATTCCAAACGAGCAAAGAGTGGTGTGAGGACTGCAGTGATGATGTGCAGTTTTTCCACTCGATAGTTCTGCTAGAAGACGAGCACAAAATCCCTAAAAGCAAGCTCCGTCCAGGTTACGAAAAGGAAAAAGGAATCCGCAAACATCGTTCTTGTCAATATACACTCGATTCAAAAAAGGGGACAACCCTGTCATAAGAGATATTTAGAAGATTTTTTAGAGCTATCTAGAAAGTCTTCTTTTTTTGTCTTCTTTTTCGAATAGTATAAGTGAGAGGAGGAACTATGGTTCAAGAAATTGCAAAAAAATTGATTCGTATGGGAAAAAAAGAAGAAGCCCAGGATCTCTACTTTATCCCTCGGAGAGAGGAGTACCAGGTTTTTATGAGGGTTGGAGATGAGAGGCGCTTTGTACAATCCTTCCCTTTTGAGGAGATGACGGCTATGATCAGCCACTTTAAGTTCGTAGCAGGCATGAACGTGGGAGAAAAAAGGCGGAGCCAGCTAGGGTCGTGTGATTACCCTCTGGAGGATGGGCTGGTTTCGATTCGCTTGTCGACGGTGGGGGATTATCGTGGCTATGAAAGCTTGGTTATTCGGCTCTTGCATGATGAGGAACGCGAATTGCGTTTTTGGTTTGATCAGCTACCTGAGTTGAAGAAGAAATTGGCTGGTCGTGGGCTCTATCTCTTTGCGGGCCCTGTTGGTTCGGGAAAGACCACTCTCATGCATGCTTTGGCGCAAGAGTGCTTTGCGGACCAGCAAGTCATGTCCATTGAGGATCCTGTCGAGATCAAGCAAGAGAATATGCTTCAGCTCCAGCTGAATGACCAGATCGGCATGACCTATGACAACCTGATCAAACTCTCCTTACGTCATCGGCGGATCTTCTCATTATTGGGGAGATCCGAGATAAAGGAAAACAGCTCGTGCAGTCGTACGAGCTAGTTTGACAGGGGTCACCGTCTTCTCTACGATTCATGCCAAGAGCGTTCAGAGGTGTTTATAGAGCGCCTCTTTAGAGCTTGGAGTGAGTGAGGAAGAGCTCAAGATTGTTTTACAAGGTATTTGCTACCAACGATTAATTGCAGGAGGAGGTGTTGTCGATTTTGCGACGGAAAACTACCAAGAACACTCAGCCAGCCGCTGGAACCAACAAATGGATCTCTTGGCTCAATCGGGATATATCCAGCTGGCTCAGGCACAAGCCGAAAAAATTATCTACCGCTAAACAAAAGCAAATCATTGAATTGTTTTTGAATCTTTATTCGAGTGGTTTTCATCTGTCTGAGATTGTTGATTTTTTGGATCGTTCCCACCTAGTAGAGAGTCATTTGGTCTCCCAGATGCGAGCAGATCTCTCTCGGGGTCGGAGTTTTTCAGAGATGATGGCGGGGATCGGTTTTTCAGATGCGGTCACGACGCAGCTGTCTCTCGCTGAGCTCCATGGCAATCTTGCATTGAGCTTGGAGAAAATCAGTGCTTACCTAGAAAACATGCGCAAGGTCAAGAAAAAGCTGATTGAGGTCAGCACTTATCCTCTTATCTTGCTTGGGTTTTGGTTCTGATTATGCTAGGCTTGCGCAATTACTTGCTTCCTCAAATGGATGCTCAAAATATTGGGACGCAATTGATCAGTTCTTTCCCCCAACTCTTTTTGGCGTTAGGAGCGGGACTGGTGGCCTTCTTCTTACTCGGCTTTCTCTATTATCGAAAGTCAGGCAAGATCAAAATTTTTAGAAACTTGTCTCATCTGCCTTTCGGGAAAAGGCATGATTCAAGCTTATTTGACAGCCTATTATGCCAGAGAATGGGGAAATCTGATTGGGCAAGGATTGGAGTTGTCTCAGATTTTTTCCATGATGCAGGAGCAAAAATCCCAGCTTTTTCAAGAGATTGGAAGGGACTTAGCTCTTTCTTTAGATCGTGGTCAGTCCTTTCTCAGAGACGGTCAGGGGGTATCCTTTTTTCAAAAAAGAATTGCCCCTTATGATTGAATATGGTGAAGTCAAATCAAAGCTCGGAAGTGAGCTAGAGATCTACGCTGAAAAAACATGGGAAGATTTCTTTCGTCGGGTTCACAAGGCCATGAATGTGATACAACCCTTGGTGTTTGTCTTTGTAGCTCTTGTGATTGTGTTACTCTATGCAGCCATGTTGCTGCCGATTTATCAAAATATGGAGGTTCATTTATGAAAAAAATTAAAAACCTATAAGGTTAAAGCCTTTACACTTATTGAAATGTTGGTGGTCTTATTGATCATCAGTGTGCTCTTATTGCTCTTTGTGCCGAATTTGACCAAGCAAAAAGACTCCGTGAAAGAGACAGGAAATGCAGCGGTTGTGAAGGTGGTCGAAAGTCAGGCTGAATTGTACGAGCTCAATCATACCAATGACCAAGCCACTCTAGCAAAACTGATTGCTGATGGAAATATTACCAACAAACAAGCAGAATCTTATCGTGCCTATTATGCGAAAAATAGTGGAGAAACTCGTGCGGTTGCAGATTAAGGCCTTCACCTTTGGTGGAGACCCTTCTGACCTTGATGATCGTCAGTTTTATCTATCTGGGCTTATCGGGATCGATCAAGACGAGCTTTCAGCAGGTGGAAGAAAAAGTATTTTTTGCAGAGTTTGAACACCTCTATCAAGAAAGCCAGAAGATAGCACTGGCAAGGCAAACGGAATTGGATGTTGAAGTGACTGCAAGGAAGATTCAAACGCCCTTACCAGACAGTGGAGATTCCTGATTCTGTCATTTTTGCAAGATCCTAAAACTATTCGTTTTAGACCGTGCAGGTGGCAATTCATCCCTGGCCAATGTTCACTTTCAGACACAGAGAGGGTGGTGACCTATCAACTGTCGCTTGGAAATGGGAAAAATTAAAAAGCATCCGTTCCCGCTAGTATTCTCATAGAATCTTTGGTAGCCTTGGGTTTTATTTGCCATGATTACGACCTTATTGTTAGGGGAGATCCGGCGTTCGCGCAAAGGAGCGACTAGCGGATTTCAAAGAGGTAGAGGTCTTATCTGTCGCTCAAATGGCGCTTCAGACAGGGCAAAAATCATCTGGAGGCCAATGGTATTCAGGTTCAAGTCGAAAAAAAGATGCCGATCAACTCACGGTCTATCATCAAGGAAAGGTGGTGCTGCATGTGGAATAAAAGGAAAGGTCAAGGCCTTTACCCTGCTCGAAGCCTTGGTCGCTCTCTTGGTGCTTAGTGGGGGTGTGTTGGTCTTTCAAAGGCTTGACCAAGCTCCTGCATGCTGAATTGGACTACCAGGCGCATCAAAAAGCAGGAAGAATGGATACTTTTTCAGCAACAATTGCAGGTGGAATTGGACCAGGGTCATTTTTGAAAAAAAGTAGCGGACAATCATATCTACTTGGTTCAGGATCAAAAAAACCAATTGCTATTGGCCAATCTAAAGGAGATGATATCCGAAAAAAACAGATGATAAGGGCAGGGGCTATCAGCCTATGATTTCAGGGTGTTCGCTCTAGCCAAATTTGGCAGGAGGAGAGTTTGCTTCATCTGCGGTTGAATTTTTGAAGAAGGTCTAGAAAGGAGTATGTCTACCATGTGGTACCAGCGATACAAAATGAAAAAAAGTTAAGGCTGGTGTCTTGCTTTACGCTCTCTTGATGGCAGCGATTTTTAGTCTCTTGCTTCAGTTTTACCTGCACCGTCAGGTTGCGGAAGACGAGATCTTAAAGACGAGTCAAGAGCGTCTTCAGGGCCTATGCTTTGGTGCAATTGGCTCTTGAAAAGAGAAAGAGTGATGAGAAGACATCAGAGATTCATTTAAAGTCTGGAACAGTTCAGCTAAAGAAGGATACTGGTTTTCTTCATGCCCAAGCTAAGATGGATGGCGAAAGCTATGAGTTTGTCCTTCCTGTAGAGAAGAAAAAGGAAAAGCAAGAAGAGTCAAAAAGAAAAGAAGACACAGAAAGATAAGGAGAAGGCAGGGAGCGAAACGCCTTCTGAAGAGACATCAAAACGAGACCAAGGAACCATCAGAAAATAGCGAAAAAAAGACTAATTTTTTTGGTATGATAGGGTGCGGAGGAAATCATGAATTTCGAAAAAAAATTGAACAAAGCCTATACCTATCTATTAGAAAACACTCAAAGTATTCAAAATGAATTGTCGACCAACTTTTATGACGCCTTGATTGAACAAAATGCCATGTATTTGGATGGCAAGACGGATCTAGACATTGTTAAAAACAATAGCAAAAAATTAAAAGAACTAGGTTTAAGTAAGGAAGAATGGCGCAGAGCCTACCAATTCCTTTTTATGAAAGCTACTCAGACAGAACCTTTACAAGCGAATCACCAGTTCACACAGATGCGATTGGTTTTATCATTACATTTTTGATCGATCAGTTGGCTAAAAGCGACCAACTGGATGTCTTAGAAGTGGGAAGTGGAACCGGAAATCTCGCTGAGACTATTGTCAACAATAGCCGTCTCACGATTGATTACTTAGGATTGGAAGTAGATGATCTCTTGATTGACCTATCTGCTAGTATCGCAGATGTGATGGAGTCTAGCGTTGTCTTTGCACAAGGCGACGCGGTGCGTCCACAAGTGTTGAAAGAAAGTGACTTGATCGTTAGCGACTTACCGATTGGCTATTATCCAGATGATGCGATTGCACAGCGCTATCAGGTAGCGAGCTCCGAAGGCCATACCTATGCCCATCACCTCATGATGGAACAGGCTCTGAAATATCTGAAACCTCAAGGAGTTGCCATCTTTTTAGCTCCAAATAACCTCTTGACAAGCCCTCAGAGTGATCTGTTGAAAGCTTGGCTAACAGACAAGGCCCAACTCCTTGCCATGCTGACCTTGCCAGAATCTCTTTTTTCAAATCCAGCCTATGCTAAGACGATTTTCGTCCTACGAAAACAAGAAGAAGAGTCTGTTCAGCCCTTTGTCTATCCTTTTACCGATCTCCAGGATCAAGACCAGGTGGTTCACTTTATGGAAAGTTTCCAAAAACTGGTTAAAGGATAGTGAAATTTGATCAAAGATCTGATATAATAGAGAGTGAAAACAGCAATAGAGGTGAATATATGTCGAAAAACAATTTCTATTAATGCAGGAAGCTCTAGTTTGAAATGGCAATTGTACCAAATGCCAGAGAAACTGTTCTTGCAAAAAGGGTTGATTGAACGGATCGGTTTGAAAGGATTCTATTTCAACTGTTAAATTTGATGGACGCTCTGAAAAAAACAAGTATTAGATATCCAGGACCATACACAAGCTGTAAAAATTTTGTTGGATGATTTGATTCGCTTTGATATTATCAAATCCTACGATGAGATTACAGGTGTGGGCCACCGCGTCGTTGCTGGTGGAGAATACTTCAAGGATTCTGCCTTGGTAGATGACGAAGTCCTTCGAAAAAGTAGAAGAATTGTCTTTGTTAGCACCTCTTCATAATCCTGCAAATGCAGCTGGAATTCGTGCCTTTAGAGATTTGTCCAAATATTACCAGTGTTGTGGTATTTGATACTTCTTTCCATACAACCATGCCGGAAAAAAAGCATCGTTACCCTCTTCCAACTAAATATTACACAGAAAATAAGGTCCGTAAATACGGCGCTCATGGAACCAGTCATCAGTATGTAGCTGGTGAAGCTGCTAAACTTCTTGGAAAACCATTAGAAGAATTGAAATTGATCACCTGCCACGTTGGAAATGGTGTATCTGTTACAGCAGTTGACAAGGGAATCTCTGTCGATACCTCAATGGGCTTCACCCCTCTAGGTGGTGTCATGATGGGAACCCGTACAGGGGATCTCGATCCAGCGATTATTCCTTACTTGATGGAACATACAGAGGATTTCAATAAGCCTGAAGATATTAGCCGCATCCTCAATCGTGAATCAGGTCTTCTGGGTGTTTCTGGATCTTCTAGCGACATGCAGGGATATTCATACAGCGATGCACAATGGAGACGAAAAAAAGCTAAATTGGCTTACGATATCTTTATCGATCGTTTGCAAAAAAATACATCGGTCAATACTTGGCTGTCTTGAATGGTGCAGATGCCATCATCTTTACAGCAGGAATCGGTGAAAATGCAGTAAACGTTCGTTCTTCTATTATCAATGGAATCAGCTGGTTTGGCTGCAAGGTCGACCCTGAAAAGAACGTCTTTGGAGTTGTCGGAGATATTTCCACAGATGATTCCCGTGTGAAGGTATTGGTGATTCAACTGATGAAGAGTTGGTGATTGCGCGTGACGTTGAACGTTTCAAAAAAATCAGTAAACTGAAATAAAGTGAGAAGGCTGGAGGCGAAAGCCCCAGTCTTCTTATTTACTCTAAGAAAGAGGTTGTCCATTGAAAAAAATATACAGTCTTTTGTTCGAGAGCACCCATTATGTAAGAATGCCCTCTGGCTCCTTCTTTTTGTGCCCTTATTCTTTCTCTCACAATTTCCCCTCATCACCATGGTTTATTCCCTTCAAGAAGGAATGGATGCAAGGTGGGTCACTATCCTCACTCTCTTGGTGACAGTGGCGGTGCTCTTTGTTTTTTATAAGGTCATCAAGATGAGCCCTCTGGAGAACTTAGATGTTCGGGTCATTACCTGGCCGGCTCTGGGGAGAAATTTTCTTTTTCTTCTCTTGTTGATGGCTAATAACCTGCTCGCCTATCCCTTGTTGAAACAAGAGGCAGGTGGTACGACAGCAAACCAAGCGGCTCTGAATGAACTGCAATCTCATGCTCCTTTTCTTGCTATGGGAATGGTCGTGATCCTTGTCGCTCCGATTCTAGAAGAGCTGCTCTGTCGGGCCATCATCCCTCGTTTGATCTTTCGAGGGGCAGAACCAATCGGTTACCTAGCCGGTGCTCTCTTTTTTACTTACTTGCATGGACCGAGTACCCTAGGGGAATGGGTAGCTTACGGAGGCATGTCCTTGATCTTAACTTGGGTGGCTTATCGCTACAAGCGGATCGAGTATAGCATTTGCCTTCACATGACCTTGAATGCGCTGGCTTATTATTATCCGGTGGTCATACTCCTTTGTTTATTGCCAGTATGGAGATTTTTCTTCCATGATAAATTATGATAAAATGGTAGGTACCAATGAGTTTTGATGCAGAACCATCCTACAGAAGGTCAGAAAAATCAGAAATCCGTATGGAGAGTAGACTCAGAGGTTTAGAACACTTGTTCTAGCCTCTTTTTGTTCATAATCATGCTGTAGGAAGGGAATCAAGGAGAACGAAAATGATTGATAATAAAATGGCTGAGTGGCCAAGGGACCCTTCTTTGTGGGATCTTAAATGTCACTCCGGATTCATTTTCTGATGGCGGTAAGTATACGAGTGTGGATGCAGCCTTGCAGCAGGCGAAAAACTGATCCAGAAGGAGCTCAGATCCTCGATATCGGAGGAGAATCAACCAGACCAGGTAGTCATTATGTGGAGATCCAAGAAGAGATTGACCGCGTGGTTCCAGTGATTAAAGCCATTCGGAAAGAAAGTGATGTCTTGATCTCAGTGGATACCTGGAAGTCCCAGGTGGCGGCGGCGGCGCTCGAAGCTGGAGCTGATATTGTCAACGATATTACTGGTTTTCTTGGAGATCCTAAGATGGCTGCTGTGGTTGCGGAGCATGAAGCGAGCGCAGTTCTCATGTTTAATCCAGTGATGGCAAGACCGCATCATCAAGTTCCACTATCTTTTCCACGTTTTGGTTTTCGAACCAGTCTTTTTCAGAGCAAGAGCTTCAACAGATGGCTCAAGAACCGATTCAAGACGTGATGTGGACCTTCTTTGACCGCTCGCTTGCGGTCGCAAAAGAAGCCGGTGTCCAGGCGGAACGGATCATGCTAGATCCTGGTATCGGCTTTGGTTTGACCAAGCGTGAGAACTTACTCTTATTACAAGAACTTGGGACGATTCACCAAAAGGGGTATCCGATCTTTCTAGGGGTCTCCGCAAACGCTTTTGTGGTCAATATTATTGAGGAAGCTGGATTTGAGACAGATCCTGCAACGGAGACTGGTTTTTGGAATCAGGGACCTGGCTGAGCCATTTGACGAGTATTGCAGCCAGTCAAGGAGTCGAAGTGGTGCGGGTGCATGATATTCCCCTTCACAAGATGGCAGCCAGTCTGGGGCCAAGCCATTTTTCCAAGCCCAGAGGCAGCAGATACCAATTTAAAACAATACAAGTAAATGAAGACAAAAGAACATCAGTTGGATCTTCGTTGGCTAGAAGCCTATCGTTCCCAAGATCCACATTTCGGCTTGGAGCGCATGGAAGCTCTCTTGGCTTTGAGAGGAAATCCTCACCTAGACTGTCGGGTCATTCATGTTGCGGGGACCAATGGCAAAGGCTCTACCATTGCTACCTTGTCCCAACTCTTGAGGCAGGCAGGTTTACGCGTTGGAGTCTTTACCTCTCCTTATCTGATCCATTACAATGACCAAATCACCATTAATGGCGAAGCCATTTCGGATCAAGACCTGCAAACCTACCTGGATAGTTACCAGCAGCTCCTGGAAGCTGAACAATCAAGGGCTATCTTTCAAGGTTTGACGGAATTTGAAGTGATGACGGCCATCGCCTATGATTATTTTGCTCACGAGGAGCTGGATTATGTGATCATGGAAGTCGGTATGGGGGGACGACTAGACAGTACCAATGTCTGCCAGCCTGTTCTGACTGCGATCACTTCGATTGGCTTGGATCATGTCGCCCTTCTTGGGCCAGATCTGGCTTCCATCGCCCGTGAAAAGGCTGGTATCATTAAGCCAGGAATTCCTCTGGTTCTAGGGAAATTAGAAGCAGAAGCCAGCCAAGTCATTGAAGGCATTGCGATTCAGAAGCAGGCACCGATAACAGCCTATGACAGAGATTACCAAGTTGAGCTAGAGGCCTCTTGTCTATCGGGCCAATCCTTTTCTTATCACAGTTCCAAAAGAGAAACAGCCTCTTATCAAGTAGCGCTCTTAGGTCATCACCAGGCCAGAAATGCAGCTCTTGCGATCAGTATCTGTGATGTACTTTTTGAAAGAGAAGGGCGTGAACTCTTGTCAAGAGAGTTAGTGGATGAGGCCTTGCATCAAGTCGTCTGGCCTGGCCGGATGGAAGTGGTCTCGCAAAAATCCCATGATCTTGCTAGATGGGGCCCATAACCCCCACGCCGTTGCGCCTTTGATCGCAAGTCTTCGGGAACTTTTCCCAAGTCAAAAAAAGACCATTCTTTTTACCTGCATCCGGACCAAAGCCTTAGAAGAGATGCTCATTCAGTGGCAGGAACTGGAAAATAGTCGCTTGATCCTCACGACCTTTGAAGATCCAAGAGCCTATTCTCAAGAAGAGATAAGAGCTGCTGCGAAAAAGCATCAGCTTGAGGAAGTCAACTGGCAAGAGTTTCTACAAAACTGGCAAGCTGAAGGCGATGAGCTCCTCATTGTAACGGGATCGCTCTACTTCCTTAGCCAGGTACGACCTTATTTATTAAAAACAGAAAAATCCAACTAGGAGATGATATGGATACAAAGAAAATTGAAGAAGCAGTGAAAATGATCATCGAGGCAGTCGGTGAAGATGAGAACCGTGAGGGACTTCAGGAAACGCCGACCCGCATTGCCAAGATGTACCAAGAAATCTTTGCAGGACTAGGGCAGACAGCAGAAGAGCACCTGTCTAAATCATTTGAAATCATTGATAACAATATGGTGGTCGAGAAGGATATCTTCTTCCATTCCATGTGTGAGCATCACTTTTTGCCATTTTATGGAAAAGTGCACATTGCCTACATTCCAAATGGCCGTGTTGCTGGGCTTTCAAAACTGGCTCGTACGGTCGAAGTTTATGCTAAAAAACCACAGATTCAGGAACGTTTGACGGTAGAAATCGCAGATGCCTTGATGGAATATCTTGGAGCACAAGGAGCCCTTGTCTGGGTAGAAGCAGAGCATATGTGTATGAACATGCGTGGTGTCCGTAAACCTGGGACCGCTACAGTGACAACTGCTGCGCGTGGACTGCTTGCGACAGATAAAGACTTAAAAAATGAAGCCTATAAACTCATGGGCCACTAATGGCTGGCTATAAGAGGTGAACAGAGTGGATCAATTACGGATCAAGGACTTAGAGGTATACGCCTATCATGGTGTTTTTCCAGCAGAAAAAGAATTAGGACAACGCTTTGTCCTAGACCTATGGGTGGATTATGAGATGACCCGTGCTGCCCGCACAGGTGATTTGGAAGCTTCGATCCATTACGGGATCTTGGCGGAACAGTTGACCGAGTGGATGCAGGCAGAAAAAGATCGATCTGATTGAAACGGTGGCCTTTCAGTTGGTGCAAAAGATTTTTCAAAGCTATGCCTTTGTAGAAAAAAAGTTCGTCTGGAGTTGAAAAAAAGCCCTGGGCTCCTGTTTCCCTTGCCATTAGAGACTTGTTCGGTGACAATCGAACAGGGAGAAAAAAACAGGCCTTTATTGGGCTTGGCACCAATATGGGAGATAAACAACTGCAACTAGAGACGGCGCTAGAAAAAAATCAAGGATCGAGGCATTCGCCTTCTTCAGACATCCACAAGGTTGAAACAGAACCTTGGGGAGGGTGGAGCAGGACACCTTTTTGAATCAGGTGGCAGAGGTTGAAACCTGGATGACCCCAGAGGATTTACTAGAGACCTTACTGGCCATTGAGCAGGAAATGGGACGTGTTCGTGAGGTCAAGTGGGGGCCACGTGTGATCGATCTAGATCTGCTCTATATGGAGGACACCATTTGTTACAGTCCGAGCTTGATCTTACCGCATCCTTATGTGGCAGAACGTGCCTTTGTCCTAGAATCTTTGAATGAAATTGCTCCTCATTTTGTGGACCCTGTTCAAAAAAAAGCCCATTCGCCAATTATGGGAGGCTGTCAAATAGTCCCTCTTCTTTGCATCATAAAAAAACAATCCCTATTCGAGGGATTGTTGAGAGCGTTGAGAAACGAATCTTTAATAAAATCTAATCAATTCTTTAAAAATTATACTCGTTATAGTTATTCAATCATATTCTGAAACTTTCCGCCGTGAGAAAAGTGCCTGAAACGACTCAGTTTCAGGCACTCGGAATTATTGAGACCTTAGGCTCAATAATTAGTCATGGAACTTCGTAGAAGTTCGCTGACGTCCGTACTCACCTAAGGAAAGTTTTTTAAGAAGACTTTGTCTTCAATCTGAACAATTCCTCGAGCAGGGATTGTTTTTGTTTGTCTTAGTTTATTTACGATACAAACGATCGTATTGGTAGACAGGGTCCATGGTGACGTTGATACCGAGCTTGCGAAGGACGTTCTTATCTTCGTCTGTCAGCATCACGGTTGAGTGGGCTTCACTGCCTTTCAACTTGCCTAATTCTTGCATAGCAAGCTTAGCATCTTCGTTGCTCATGGCTGTAATGGCAAGGGCAATGAGGATCTCGTTCGAGTGAAGACGAGGGTTGCGGCTACCCAAATGATTGATCTTCAAGCCTTGGATAGGTTGGACGTATTCTGGCTCGATTAATTTGGTTTCTTTATCAATATGCGCCAATTTCTTGATCGCATTGATCAAGAGGGCTGCCGTTGGAGCCAAAGAGATCAGAGGTTTTTCCGGTTACCATCTCGCCGTTTGGCAATTCAAGGGCCAAGGCTGGCTCACCTGTTTCTTCTTCTTTTTGGCGGGCAAGCACGGTCACTTTCCGATCATTTGGAGTAATGCCCAAATCATTCATCAAGAGCTCAATCTTCTTGACAGCTCCTTCACCGACACGTTCAGCTTTGACATCCAAGATGGTTTGGTAATAGCGACGGATGATTTCTTGTTGGGAAGCTTCAATCGCAGCGTCATTGTCCACAATGGCAAAGCCAACCATGTTGACGCCCATGTCTGTTGGAGAAGCGTAAGGAGAGTTCCTAAGATGCGTTCAACATGCGCTTCAAGACAGGGAAGATTTCGATATCGCGGTTGTAGTTGACCGTTGTTTCCCCGTAGGTTTGGAGGTGGAAGGGATCGATCATATTGACATCGTCTAGATCTGCAGTCGCTGCTTCATAAGCCAAGTTGACTGGGTGGTGCAAAGGAAGATTCCATACTGGGAAGGTTTCAAACTTAGCATAACCTGATTTGATCCCATTTAATTGGTCATGGTACATATTGGACATACAAGTTGCCAGCTTACCAGAACCAGGTCCAGGAGCTGTCACAACGACCAAATTGCGGCTAGTTTTGATGTAGTCATTTTTCCCCATCCCTTCAGGAGAGATGATGTGGTCCATATCGGTCGGATAGCCCTTGATCGGATGAGTGGAGATGAGAGGCGATCCCGCTCTTGTCAGTTGTTTGCGAAAGGCATCTGCTGCAGCTTGTCCAGCATATTGGGTGATGACGACAGAGCCTACAAAGATCCCCTAATTCATTGAGATTTGTCGATCAAGCGTAGCACTTCTTGGTCATAAAGAAATTCCTAGATCCCCACGGGCTTTTGAGTGCTCAATGTTGTTGGCGTTGATGGCAATGACAATTTCCACCTGGTCGCGCAATTCTTGGAGCAGCTTGATCTTATTGTCTGGTTCGTATCCAGGGAGGACACGAGCAGCGTGGAAGTCTTCTAACATCTTACCACCAAATTCAAGGTAGAGCTTGCCATCAATTGGTTGATCCGCTCAATAATGTGGTCACGTTGCAAGTTCAAATACTTTTTCAGAACTAAAAAGCTTGTTTTTCATGTAAAACTCCTGTATATAAAGGGAAAGGTCTGCCACACAAATCCAAGGATGAGTGTTCCGTTTCCCTACCATTTCATTCTTTCATATTATATCAGAAAACAGATGGAAGATAAAATATTCTAAGATACTTTCCTAAGGGAGTGTGGATGCCGAGGGGCTCAATGGTGACTCACGCTGGAAAGTTTCAAAGAGAACCTTGTTTTCCCCCTAAAAAAGCCCCTTACGGGGCTTCGTGATCGATGTTGTTTAATAGTGTTTGATCAAATCAACTGTAGAGCGATCCAATTTCTTAACCAATGCTTGTAAGAAGGCTTGCGCTTGTAAGAAATCATCCATGGCATAGAGGGTTTGGTGAGAGTGGATGTAACGTGCACAGACACCAATAGTGGTTGATGGGACTCCACCGTTCTTCAAGTGTGCTGCACCTGCATCGGTACCACCTTTGGCACAATAGTATTGGAATTTGATGCCCGCTTCTTCAGCCGTAGTGAGCAAGAAATCTTTCATATTTGGTAGCATGATGTGACCTGGATCATAGAAGCGAAGCAGTGTTCCTTCCCCAATCGCTCCTTGGTCTCCAAAGACATCGGCCGCTGGTGAACAGTCTACAGCAAGGAAGATTTCAGGATCAAATTTAGTGGTTGAAGTGTGGGCTCCACGAAGTCCCACTTCTTCTTGAACGTTGGCCCCTACATAGAGTTCGTTGTTTAAGGCTTGTCCAGAAAGGCTCTTGGCCAATTCGCTGACCATCAAGACGCCGTAGCGGTTATCCCATGCTTTAGAGATGACGTTTTTACCATTAGCAGTAAGAATCGCAGAGCTATCTGGGACCAAGGTATCTCCAGGACGGACTCCATAGCTTTCAGCTTCGGCTTTAGAGCTAAAGCCTGCATCAAAGACGATGTCGCTAATGGCAGGTACGGTTGGTCCACCTGTTCCACGTGTCAAATGAGGAGGAACAGATCCTGAAATAGCAGGGTATTCACGTCCGTCACGTGTAAAGAGTTTGAAGCGTTGGCTGCTGACGACCATCGGATTCCAACCTCCGATTGGGACAACACGGAAAGTTCCGTCAGCTTTGATTTCGCTGATCATAAAACCAACTTCGTCCATGTGGGCAGCTACTAAGATACGAGGAGCATCGGCAGCTGTTGAATGTTTGACCCCAAAGATCCCACCGAGACCATCTGTCACGATTTCGTCCACATGAGGGGTCAATTGTTGGCGCAAATAATCCCGTACAGGAGCTTCATGACCTGAGATAGCAGGGATTTCAGTTACTTCTTTGATTTTAGAAAATAAATCAGTCATAGGTTACCTTCTTTCTGATGCTATTTTATCACTTTTTCTACAAGGATGGTAGCGTTATTATGAAATCAGTCTCTAAAAAGCGGAGGAGAGATCCAGCCTAGACCGTTGTCCCTCTGCTTATTTTTGTGTTACAATAGGCACTATGAAAGCTAAAAAAATTATTTTGTCTAGTCTGGCTGTAGCAAGTGCAGGAGCTCTTGCGACCGGTGTTCTATAAAATTGCCAAAGATCAAAAAGCGTCTCCGTACCCAAGAAGAGTTGGTAGCAGAAGTACAGGGAGCAAATGGAAGCCATGGGGACGATTGCGACTCTGTATGTGGAACTCTACGAGTCTAGTGAAGAGCGCTTAGTAGGAGGCGTCATTTTTTTGAAGATGAGCGCCATTACCGCTTTGTCTATGAGGACGGTCTCTTGCATTATGAAGAGGAAAAAAACTATGATTACACCAAAGTTCTCTAGAAGAAATTGCTTCATATGTAGAGCAAGATGGCAAGAAAGTGTTTGTCTTTTTCAGCCGACTGGTGTAGGGGATTGCCGTTACCTCAAGCCTTTTTTTGCCGGAGATTGAGGCTGAAAATCCCGAATTTACCTTTATCTTGATTGACCGAGATGCCTATATGGATCTGGCGAAAGTCTGGGATGTTTATGGGATCCCAAGTTTGGTGGTTCTGGAAAAGAATAAGGAAATCGGTCGGTTTGTCAATCAGGGATCGGAAAACCAAAGCGCAGATTACAGCATTCTTAGCAGGATTAAAATAGGAGAAAAATCATGATTGTAACATACAACAAAGAACAAGTCGGCGATGTATTGATGCTGACCTTGAAAAAAATAGTGGAGAAGCAAAGCTCGCGGTGGAGAGAAAAGGAAAAGTGGCTCGCGTTTACCGTGAGGACAACCAAGAAACCGTTGCCTGGAATATCTTTGATGCCTCATCTTTCTTCGCCATCGAAGGCAAGGGCCAAGTCTTTTTGACAGATGAGCAAGTAGCTCGTTTGAATCAGAATTGGAAAGAAGGCTTCATAGAACGTTTGGTCAATGATCAGGAACCAAAATTTGTGGTGGGAGAAATCCTTGAAATGGTAGCCCATCCAGATAGTGACCACTTGAATATCTGCCAGGTAGCAGTTGGACCAGATAAGACAGTTCAGATCATAGCTAGGGAGCTCCAAATGCGCAGGGTGGGTCTAAAGACCATTGTCGCTCTTCCAGGTGCCATGATGCCGGATGGTAGCTAGATTTTCCCAGGGGCCCTTCGTGGAGAAAAAAAGCTATGGCATGATGTGCAGTCCGCGTGATTGCACTTGCCAAATGCTCCTCAAAAAAACGAGGCATTATTGAATTGGATGATGCAGAAGTAGCAGGGACACCTTTTGATCCTGCTCGTCACTGGCACGAATAAAGAGAAGAATCTAGGATGTTTTGGATCCTAGATTTTTTTGATTTTAGTTTGTCACCTCCATTTTTTTGAAAATTTTTTTCGAATAAATAGATAGGGAGGTAAATGATGTATAATAAAGTTATTTTAATCGGTCGCCTAGTGGCGGCTCCCAGAATTACATAAAAACCAGCACAGACAAATCCGTTGCCCGAGTGACCGTTGCGGTCAATCGTCGCTTCTAAGGACCAAAACAGGGGAGCGAGACTGATTTTTGTCAATGTCGTTGTCTGGGGAAATTGGCTGAAACCATGGCTAGTTATGCTAGTAAAGGGAGCCTGATCTCTTTGGATGGAGAGATTCGGACGCGCCGCTACGAGAAAAAAATGGGAGTTATGCAGTATGTGACAGAGGTCCTCTGCCAAAGTTTTTCAGTTGCTAGAGAGTCGCGCTCAGCAGCGATGCGTGAAAATGGTGGAACAGGAGATTTAGCCGATATCATCTTAGAAGAGGAAGATCTTCCCTTTTTTTAGGATCAAAAAAAGAAAAGCTGGTTCGTTTATAGACCAGCTTTTTTTGATACTGCTAGAGGATTTTCATTCAGGAACTACTCTTTTTAAAAAAATAAATCAAAAAAATATGCATCTGTACAATAAAAAGCCAGCACTTTTTCTTGAAAAAGTAGTAAAATAAAGTAATATATATTCAAAATTTTTCAGAAAAGGAACGGAGTTTGAAGGGGAAAGAAGAAAGAAAAAGAACTGTTGAAAATGGCTGATAAAACAGGGTTCTACTGGTGATTCCAGTGGCCTGCATCCTCTTGTGGATCTATGCCGTTTGTCAAACCAGTAGCATCAAGGATCAGACCAAGATCGGTGTCACCTATATGACCATGAACAATGAGTTCTATAAAAGTATTCATTCGGAAATTAGTCGGATTGCCGATGAGAGAGGGGCTCTTGTATCTGTTCGAGATCCGGAATTGGATGAAAAAAGGCAGAGCCAGCAGATCGATGATTTTTGCGCTCAAAAAGTAAATGTGATTGTGATTAATCCGGTCAAAGGGGATAGTCAGCCCATTTTAAGGGCTCTTAAAAAAGCTAGAAAACAAGGAATTAAGATCATTGCAGTTGATACCCAGCTCAAGCATTTTAAGCCGGATGCCAGCATTGTCTCCGACAACTACCAAGCAGGAGTCTTGATTGCGAAAGAGTTGATGAAACGCTCTTCAAATGCTCGGATCCTTCTCTTGGAGCATAAGGGGACTGTTTCAGCAGATACGCGGATTCAGGGATTTAAGGATACCATCAAAGGACATGGGTCTTATCAGATCATCTCGGAACTAGAAACCAAGGGTCAGACGGAGATCGCCATGCCCGCTGTCCGTAAGTTTTTGCAGTCAGGGGGGAATGTCGATACTCTAGTCGCCTTGAATGACCGTTCAGCTATAGGAGCTTTAGCAGCGATCAAGGAGCAAGGAATCACCCATCCCATTGCGATCTATGGGATTGATGGCTCACCAGATATGAAAGCCTTGCTACACTCGACAGATGATGTCGTAGGAACCGTTGCCCAGTCTCCGTTTGAAGATGGGAGACCGCGTGATGGAGGTCATCAAGATATGGCTGATGGGAAGAGCTACCAAAAAGAAATAACCATTCCGGTTCAAATGATGACAAAGGAAAACATCGATCAATTTGATGTGAATGGGTGGCAGTAATGAGAAAAATTTAGAGGTGTGAGATACAGTTTGGCCATTCTGATGGTCGTGAATTTTTATCGCTGTTATGCTCAACAGTATCATCTATCTTCAAGCAACCAACTATATCATTGCTCAACGACAAGCTCCCTATTAGTAGAACGCTTTGGAGCGCATTCCTTTTGCGCCCTCTACAACTTTTTGGTTGTCTGCGCTCTTATTTGCTGGGAATTGCCTTGATCTCCATGAGTCGTTACCGGTCTCAAACGAGTCGATGGTCCATTTTTTTGATAAGTGGAACATTCTGGAGATCCTCCTGATGTTGCTCTTGATGTGGGTCCAAAATGTAGCTTATAACGGGCTCATTCTCTTGGTTTTTGCGGATATCTTCTATGGTTCCAAAGAGTTGAATACCAAGCGAGACCGCAAGTATTGGTTTGCGTTTATCCTAGTAAGTTTCTTGATGCTTCTTGTGACCAATTCAGACGTCTTTTCGCTTTTCTTTCCGATACCTTCTCTGGATGTCTATATTCATTTTTATCCTGCCTCCATTCGGATTCTGGCCTTTTTCCTGAAAAATTCCCTCTATGCCTTGAATATGGTGCTCTTCATTATTTCGCTTTTGTTCTATATTATGAATGTTCTTGCGGAAAACCACGAAGTAGAAGAAGAGTTGGCCATGGTTTCGAAGGTCAATACGGAGTTGAACAACTATATGGCCTTGTCTGAGAAGATTGCAGAGGATCGAGGAGCGCAAGCGGATTGCTCGGGAGATTCACGATACCTTGGGACACGCGCTAACAGGGATCTCGGCAGGTTTAGATGCTGTCGGAGTCTTGATTGATATCGATCCCAATCGGGCAAAAGAGCAGGTAAAAAGCGTATCAGAAGTGGTTCGTGAAGGAATCCAGGATGTGAGGGCTCTCTCAACCGCCTCCGTCCAGGTGCCCTTGAGGGACGAACCCTCAAAGATGCATTAGAAAAGATGATCCGCGAGTACCAGACGCTTTCCAACTTGCAGGTTGATTTACACTATGAATGGGTCGATGTCGATATGGACGTCATGATTGAAGATACGATCTTTCGTGTGATCCAAGAGTCTATGACCAATGCGGTTCGCCACGGTCATGCCAGTCAGATGAGCCTTCATTTTTTTGAGGATGAAGAAGATTACCTGATCGAGTTGCAGGACAATGGGGTTGGGTTTGAAACCTTGACCTATGGCTATGGGCTCAAGCAGATGATGGAGCGCATTTCCATCCTAGGAGGACAGCTTCAATTTGAAAGTCGCGATGGATTTTTCACGCGCGTCAGTTTACCGAAATATAAAGAAGGGAGATAGAGATGGTGATAAAAGTAATGGTGGCAGATGACCAGGCCTTGATTCGAGAATCTCTGAAAATTATTTTGTCAGCCCACCCCGATATCGAAGTGGTGGCCACAGTGGAAGATGGGAATCACGTCTTGTCGAGCATTCCACAGACACATCCTGACCTGATCTTAATGGATATTCGGATGCCAGGCATGGATGGGGTTTTGGCGACAAAAGAAGTCAAAGAGCACTATCCGGATATCAAAATTATTATTTTAACGACCTTTGATGATGATGAATTTATCTATAGTGCACTCAAGTATGGTGCTTCAGGTTATCTTTTAAAGGGAGCCTCGACAGAGGAACTCTATGAAGCGATTAAGGTGGTGTATCAAGGCGGAGCCATGATCAACCCGAATATCGCTAGTAAAGTCTTTCAAATTTTCTCACAAATGGCCAAAACCAACTTCTCTATTGCTGTAGATGAGGACAATGTCAAGGATTTGAGCACGACGGAATGGCGCATTATTCAAGAAGTCGGCTATGGGGAGTCCAATAAAGAAATTGCGGCCAAACTTTTCTTGTCAGAAGGAACCGTGCGCAATTACTTATCAACGATTTTGGCGAAATTAAACCTACGAGATCGAACGCAATTAGCGATCTGGTCAGTCCAAACAGGAGTGACGAGACGTGATTTTTCTAAAGGAAATACAGAATGAAATTGAAGCGAAAGCATCTTTGTTGGGGGATCGGTCTCCTTGTTGTGCTCTGTGCGAGCGCGGGTTTTTATTGGTGGAAACAGCAACCGACCGTACTCCATATCGGCGTTTATGCAGGTTCTAGCTGGGATGTGCCGACCAGTCAACGTTCCCATGCCTTGGATCGTGCGATTCAAAAATTTGAAAAATCCCATCCCTCACGTCCGTGTAGAGTATGAAAATGGGATTCCGCAGTCGGATTATTCAGACTGGCTCTCCGAAAAGATTGTCTCAGGAAAGACGCCGGATGTGTTTATGGTCTCTGAGCAAGATCTTTCTTTATTAGCAGCGCGGGGGGTGCTAGAAAAGTTAAACGGCTATATGGATCGAAAAGATCAAGCTGCCTTTTATCCCGTTGCCTTTGAATCGGGTGTCTATCAGGGGCAAACCTATGCCTTACCTTATGAAAGCAATCCGATTTTGATGTGTGTCAATAAAGATCTCTTGGATAAAGAAGGCATCGCGGTTCCCAAAGAAGGTTGGACCCTTGAAGAGTTCTATACGATTTGCAAGAAACTAACCAAAGATACCAATGGGAGATGGGCAATTGGACCAATTTGGGAGTACAGAATACACCTGGAAAGAAGCCTTGGCGGCAAATGGAGGTCATCTCTTTCAAGGAGGCATGCTCAAGCTGACAGCTCCAGAAGTGAAAGAGTCTTTGACTTTTCTGCAAAAATTGGAAGATCTAAATAAAAATTACAAGGTGAGCTCTAAAGATTTTGACCAGGGGAAAGTCGCCTTCTATCCCATGACCTTGGCCCAATATCGGACCTATAAACCTTATCCCTACCACGTTTCTAAATATTCAAACTTCACCTGGACCTGTATCCCGATGCCTGCTAAGTCAAAAAAATCGACCAAGGCAACCTTGGTCACGACGACTTCTTTTGCTATGTCGGCTCGAAGTTCTCATTCCAAGTTGGCTTGGGAATTGATGCAACTCTTAACAGAGGATCCAGAAATTCAACAAACCCTCTTTGCCCAATCCCAAGGGATCTCTGTCATGCCACAGGTAGTCAAGAGTCGCTCTAGTAAAGACCTTTTGCAGGTGGATGATTTTTGGGAACAGATTCCTTGACCAATCAGACCTTGAACCGCATCATGGAACAAGCTGTTGAAAGTAGTCCGAAAAATGTCTCAAAAGAGGTGTTAGAAAAGCTAGACTACTTGATTGGCAATGCCTTGCGCGATCAGGATGTCGAGAACCGCTTGCCTCAAATTCAGAGGGAGATTGAAAGTAGTCTACAGGTAGGAGTTTAGAGTAAAATAAGATGGCATTTTGTCAAGTGACAGATGTCATTTTTTTATTGCTAAATGTCATATTAGGGAATGTGACATTTGACAATGTAAAAAAACGCTTTCAAATAATCTACAATAGAGTCAAATAAAGGAGGCGTAGAAAAAAATGAAATACCTCATTTTGGTCAGTCATGGTGGACTGGCAGAAGGTCTAAAAACATCACTAGCCATGTTTGCTGGTGATAAGATGGATCAGGTCATCGCAGTTGGACTCAAAGAAGGAAAATCAGTCGATGACTTCGCAGTTGATTTCAGAGAGAGCATTTCAGGATTGACAGCTGATGATTCTGTTTTGGTCTTGGCAGATATCGTAGGTGGTAGTCCATTAACCACTGCAGCCACGGTTCTAGAAGAAGCTGGAAAGCTCGATGGAGCCTTGATCCTTGGTGGGATGAACCTCACCATGGCCTTGACGGCAGTTGTGATGAAGGATGTGTTGGATGGAGACGATTTGTCAGCCACCATCTTATCAGAAGCACGATCTGCACTACAGCCTTTTGAAGTTTCAGCCACTAGTGCTGAAGAAGATGATGACGATATTTAATAGGGAGGTACCTTATGGTAGTAACATTTGTACGGATTGATGACCGCATGATTCACGGTCAGACAGTCACACGCTGGGCAAAAGAAAAACCATGTGATGGTTTGATTGCCGTAAACGATGCAGCAGCATCAAACAAGGTTTTGATCCAAGCTTACAAAGGCGCATCAGACAAGAAAACCTTTGTATGGACAAAGGAAGCCTTTTAAGGAAAAATCAGCAAAAGTAACAGAATCAGATAGTCGTTACTTCTTGATCACCAAAAATCCAATCGATATGAAGGAAATTTTGGTCGACCAAGGGTTTGTCCCAGGTGATGTCAAAGAAATCATCGTTGGCCCTGCAAATGATCGTCCTGGAGCTGTGAAAATTGGGGAAATAACCAATCCATCACTCAGGAAGAAGCAGAAGCCTTCCAAGCCATTCAAGCAGCAGGCTACAAGGTGAAATTCCAATTGTTGCCAGATGTTTCCATCGGGTATTGGGATGATTTCAAATCAAAATTTGGTTTTTAAAACTAACAGTCTTATCTGTTAGGTAAATAAATTTACAAACAAAAGGAGCGTTTGTTATGACAATTTCATGGATTCAAGCAATCTTGCTTGGTATTTTCGCCAGCTTGTCTTCAATGCCTGGTATGGGAGGTTCCAGTATCAGGGAACTATACACTCGGTCGTCCCTTTGATCGGTGGGTTGATTTCAGGTTTAATTCTTGGAGATGTGACAACTGGTATTATGGTCGAGGGTTGCCCTTCAAGTCGTTTATATCGCCTTGGTAACACCTGGTGGTACCGTATCTGCCGATGTGCGTGCCATCTCTTACATCGGTGTTCCTCTTGCTATCTTGTTTGTGCATGCCAATAACATCACAGATGAAGCTAGGAATCGCCGCAGCTGCAGCTCCAATCGGTGCAGCCGTTGGGACAATCGGTACAGTTCTTTTCTACGGTACCGCTACTATGAACTTGGTATGGCAACACATTGGTTGGAAAGCCGTTGAAGAAGGAAACTTCAAAAAACTCTACGCAGTTGACTGGGTTTACCCTTGGATCTCTCACTTCCTCTTCTCTTTCCTTCCAACAATGATTATCACCAAATACGGTGAAAACATGGTTGATTTGATGAAACAATACCTTCCTATGGATGGTTACTGGATGAAAAGCCCTCTTTACAGTCGGTGCTCTTCTCCCATGTGTCGGTATTGCCATCTTGTTGAAACAAATTGTTACAGAAGCAACTGACTTCATTCCATTCTTTGTTGGATTTACCTTGGCAAAATCTCTCGGATTGAACTTGGTATCCAGTGCCGTTGTTTCATTAATCTTTGCAGTAATCTACTATGAACTTGAAGTGATCAAATCGATGAAAGCTGCTCCAGCCGGAGTGGTGGACCAAGACGATGATGAGGAGGATATTTAAAATGGCTGATAGAAAGAAAATTTCAAAGAAAACATTAGCAAAAGCATTCCATCATTGGTATTATGGTCATTTGACTTGTTTCTCTCAAGAACATATGCAAACCTTCGGGTACTTGACTTCTATGCTTCCAATCGTAGAAGAAATGTATGACACAAAAAGAAGAACAAAAAGGATGCTATGCAAACCTATACGGCCTTCTTCAACACTGAACCACAACTTGGATCTCTTGTTGTAGGGATCACAGCTGGTTTGGAAGAAGCGCGTGCAAACGGAGATGCAGTAGATGGCGAAACCATCAACGGTATGCGTGCCGGTTTGATGGGACCAATCGCTGGTATTGGTGACTCATTGGTCGTTGGTACCTTGATTCCCGTTCTTTTAGGGATTGCCCTTGGTCTTTCTAAAAGGTGGTAACGTCGCTGGTGCTCTCTTCTACATCGTCGTATGGAACCTCTTAGTCTACTTTGGTATGCGCTTTGCCTTCTTCAAAGGTTACCAATTAGGGGATAAAAGCCGTTGAATTCCTTGTAGGACCAAAAGGACAAGCTCTTCGTAAAAGCGATCAGCGTTGTCGGTGGTATGGTTATCGGTGCCGTAGCAGCTACTTGGGTATCTGTTACAACAGCCCTTCAATTCAAGAATTCTGAAGGAAAAAGTCTTCTTGAACATCCAAGAAAAAGATCGATGGTGTTTATCCAGGTCTCTTGACAGCAGCCTTCATCACTCTTTGCTGGTGGTTGATGTCTAAGAAAAAAATTTCACCAAACAAAGTTATGTTACTTCTCGTTGTAGTGGCTTTGATCGGTGTTGCCCTTGGTATCTTTGACCCACATCTTAAATACTAAGGTAAAAGAAAAAAACGAATTTGCTAGTAGGAGTTTTTTTGAGAATGAAGTGAATGGACCTCCTTTACTTTGCACTTCATTCTCAATTTTTATCAGGAGGAATCCCATGGTTACAAAACAAGAACTTGTCAATGGATATGAAACAGAAATCAAGTACCAACGCCACATGCTTGAAAACCTTGGTCGTTGGTTCAGCTTACTCTTTATCATTGCCAGTATTGGTGTGGTATTGATCTATCTCTTTCACAAAAGTTTCCTCCCACTCTTGATCCTCAGGGATTTTACTAGCCTTGGTTGGAATTTTTAGGCATGATTGTTTTTTGGATATGGCATCTACCGCGGGCGGATCAATCTTCAAAAAAAGTGATCGATGATTTCAATCAAAAAAATTGACAATTTTAAATTGATATTTTAGAAACATCTCATTTATTTTTGAGGTGTTTTTTTCTTGACTATTTCTGACCAAGTGATACAATAGAAACATAAGTTAGCACTTACGTATAGAGAGTGCTAAAAACACGTATGGAGGAATGAACATGTTAAAACCATTAGGAGACCGTGTGGTCTTAAAAGTAGAAGAAAAAGAACAGACTGTTGGAGGTTTTGTCCTCGCAGGTGCGAGCAAGGCTGATACAAAAACAGCTGAAGTGGTTGCCGTTGGTGAAGGTGTGCGTACCCTAAGTGGTGAACTCATCGCTCCAGCTGTAAAAGCAGGAGACCACGTTTTGGTTGAAAGCCATGCAGGAATTGAAGTGAAAGATGGGGAAGAAACCTACACCATCGTTGGAACATCAAACATTCTTGCAATTGTAGAGTAAGAGAAGAAAGAGGTAAGAGAAATGGCAAAAGATATTAAATTTTCATCTGATGCACGTTCTGCAATGGTCCGTGGTGTCGATGTCTTAGCAGATACAGTGAAAAGTTACGTTGGGCCCTAAAAGGGACGCAATGTGGTTCTTGAAAAATCATTTGGTTCACCCTTGATCACAAATGATGGGGTGACCATCGCAAAAGAAATTGAATTGGAAGACCATTTTGAAAATATGGGTGCTAAATTGGTGTCAGAAGTGGCTTCTAAGACCAATGATATCGCAGGTGACGGTACAACGACCGCAACGGTCTTGACTCAAGCCATCGTCCGTGAAGGGATCAAAAACGTCACTGCAGGTGCTAATCCAATTGGCATCCGTCGTGGGATTGAGACCGCTGTTGCAACAGCAGTAGAAGCTTTGAAAAAAACAATGCGATTCCCAGTATCGAGCAAGGAAGCCATTGCTCAAGTAGCTGCTGTGTCTTCTCGTTCTGAAAAAAAGTCGGTGAGTACATCTCTGAAGCCATGGAAAAAGTTGGTAAAGATGGGGTCATCACGATTGAAGAGTCTCGTGGAATGGAAACAGAACTGGAAGTCGTTGAAGGCATGCAGTTTGACCGTGGTTACCTCTCACAATACATGGTCACTGATAATGAAAAAATGGTGGCAGACCTTGAAAATCCATACATTTTGATCACTGACAAGAAGATTTCAAATATCCAAGAAATCTTGCCATTGTTGGAAAAGCATTCTTCAAAAGCAACCGTCCACTCTTGATCATCGCAGATGATGTCGATGTGAAGCTCTTCAACACTTGTCTTGAACAAGATCCGCGGTACCTTTAATGTCGTAGCTGTCAAGGCACCAGGATTTGGTGATCGCCGCAAAAGCCATGCTAGAAGACATTGCCATCTTGACAGGTGGTACAGTCATTACAGACGATCTTGGTTTGGAATTGAAAGATGCAACCATTGAAGCCCTTGGTCAAGCAGCTAAAGTGTCAGTCGATAAAGACAGTACCGTCATTGTCGAAGGTTCTGGTAACCCAGAAGCGATCGCTAACCGTGTGGCGGTCATCAAGTCACAAATCGAAACCACAACCTCTGAATTTGACCGTGAAAAATTACAAGAACGTTTGGCTAAATTGTCTGGTGGTGTTGCCGTAATCAAGGTTGGTGCTGCAACAGAAACAGAATTGAAAGAAATGAAACTCCGTATCGAAGATGCCCTTAATGCGACTCGCGCAGCCGTTGAAGAAGGGATCGTTGCCGGAGGTGGTACAGCTCTTGTCAATGTCATCTCTGCAGTCGCAGCCCTTGAATTAGAAGGGGATGAAGCGACAGGACGCAATATCGTTCTTCGTGCTTTGGAAGAACCCGTGCGCCAAATTGCCCACAATGCCGGTTACGAAGGATCTATTGTGATTGATCGCTTGAAAAATGCCGAAGTCGGAACAGGTTTCAATGCTGCAACAGGTGAATGGGTGAATATGATTGATGCAGGAATCATCGACCCAGTTAAAGTGAGCCGTTCAGCCCTTCAAAACGCCGCTTCCGTAGCGAGTCTGATCTTGACGACCGAAGCAGTCGTAGCCAACAAACCAGAACCAGCAGCCCCAGCAGGACCAGGAATGGATCCAAGCATGATGGGGGGGATGATGTAACGACACATGATTGTGCTAATGCGCTGATCATTGGACGCACCTCTATGTTGCAGCCTACATCATCTTACTAGCTCAAAGGGAGAAAATATCGTCTCCCTTGCTCGAAGTCGTAACTTATCTAATAAAAATAAAGAAGGCGTTATCGGTCTTCTTTATTTTCTGTCGTAACCACTACAAATGATTGAGGCTATGCCTCTCATCGTTGGACGGTAGCCACTATGTTGCGGCCTGGCTAATCGTCCTACTAGCTCAAAGAGAGTGGGACAGAAATCGGTAATTCGTTAGAATTCGATTTCGTTGTCCCACCTCCGCACAGTTGAGTAGGGGCTGTAAAAGCTGATGAAAATCAGCGTAGTGAAAGCCCACTCAACCACTGCGTCTTACTCGACAATCCAAAAAAAATAATTGAGAGGCTAGGACTTTTTGTCCCAGCCTCTTTTTATCGTCTTTGGGATTTTTTCATTTGTTATGGAATAATATTTTTTTATTTTTAAATTTTTGTAACAGAAATGATAAATACTAATTAAAGAGGACTTGCGTAGATGCTTGGGAATCAAGCGTTTGCTGTGTTTTTCAGGCAGAGGAATATTTGCCAACAAATTGCAATACAAATTAACTGATTTTTGTAATAATTCTAGTGTATACTAGTAAGAGTAGATCACAGGTCTACATTGTTGCAAGGGAGAACTTCCCACATACATGTCTATTGACAATAAAAACTTGATCGTAATATCGCTGTTAGTAAAATGAGAGTTTGAACATAGCATAGATTTTATCGACCTTTTTCATATTAAAAAATATTTTTCAAATTCCCCTTGCGCAAGCTCTTCCGGATTCCTCCGGGAGAGTTTTTTTGTTAAGGAGAAAAGGTAGAAGGCCTATTGAGTCTCTTTTGAAAGAGTGGCTCAGCAGGCATCATTTATGGTAAAATAGAACATATTCGTAGAGGGGAAGGAGTGAGGACTTTGTTGAAGATTTTTGTGTTAGAAGATGAATGGATCCAACAATCGCGTATCGAAGCGGTCTTGCAGGATCTCATCCGTCAAAAATCCTTGCAATGCAAAGCGCCAGAAGTGTTTGGGAAGTCAAGCCAGTTGCTGGATGCTATCACAGAGAGAGGCGCCCATCACCTATTCTTTTTTTAGATATCGAGATTAAAGGTGAGGAGAAAAAGGGTCTAGAGATCGCAAAAGAGATTCGTAAGAAAGACCCCCATGCGACCATTGTCTTTGTCACCACTCACTCTGAATTCATGCCCATTACCTTTCAGTACAAAGTAGCTGCCTTGGATTTTATCGATAAAACGCTGGGTGAGGAAGAGTTCAAAGAGAGAATCAGCTCAGCCATCGACTATACCTTGGAGCAAGCTGGGACCACGATTGCGCAAGATGCCTTTACGTTTGAGAGTGCGATGGCGCGTGTACAAGTTCCTTTTAATAAGATTTTGTATGTTGAAACGTCTCCAACCATTCACAAGGTCATTTTATACACCCAGGAAGAGCGCTTGGAATTTTACGCTAGTATTGCCGATATCGAAAAAGCAGATCCCCGCTTGTATCGGTGCCACCGCTCCTTTGTGGTGAATCCGCAAAATATTACGAAGATTGATAAAGAAGCCAAGAAAGCTTTTTTTGAAAATGGGGACAATTGCTTGATCTCACGGACCAAGTACAGAGGCTTACTGGAAGCTTTGAAAAAATAGAAGGGAGAAAAGAATTGCTGTTAGATATTCTAATGTCTTACCTAAAGTTCTTCGTCAGCATGCTGATCTATCGTCATATCAGTAGACAAGAGTTCACCTTGCGCTGGCTCTTTTTGTGCCCCTTCTTCTTTGCAATTATCTTTACCCTTGTGCCACCGGTAGGCTTTTTTTGGCTATTTCTTAGTATTTATTGCCTATAGTTTCTATCGAAATCGTAACATACGACACCTTTTGAATATTTTTTACGGGCTCTACCCGGTTGTCATGGAGAGTCTCATTGGGCGCCTCCTAGCCTTTTATGTCTTTCCAATGCTAGGGATCGTACTTGTTCATGAGGCATCTGTCAGCTGGTATGATGCTCTACTTGAATTGCTGGTCTTTCCTGTTTATATAGGAATCACTAAATTGTTAAAACTAGATTTTACAGATTTAAAAGTAGGGTTTCAACGGCAGTATTTTAATCGTTTCTTACTTCCAATGGATCTTTCTATGTTTGTGTATTTAGTCAGTGTTGTAGGTCTGGTGGTTTTTGAGGATGCTATTCCTCATGCAGATGCTTTACGGGAACAGTTAAATAGTATTTATTTGATTTTGTTTTTTGTGATGCTCTTGTATTTCAATGCGGTATCCAAAGAACGATTGAAACAAGAAATTCTGGAACAAAAAGATAGGCAACTGCAGGAGTTAGCCACCTATAGCCAACACGTCGAAATGCTCTATGGGGAGATTCGTGCCTTTCGTCATGATTACCTGAATATTTTAACCAGTCTCAAATTAAGTATTGAGCACGAAGACCTCAATGCGATCAGGGAAGTCTATGAGAATGTTCTTCGAGAGAGTGGCCAGCAATTTTACAATAGTAAGTTTGATATTGCCAAACTCAGTCACATCGAAAATCCAGCTGTAAAAAGTGTTCTGTCCGCAAAATTATTGGAAGCTCAAAATAAAGGGATTGGGATCTCTGTCGAGATCGATGAACCAGTTCGTGATTTATTCATCGAGGTTTTAGATTTCATCACCTTCTTATCCATCCTTTGTGACAATGCTATCGAAGCGAGTCTCGAATCAGAGGACCCACAGCTGACTCTTGCCATGCTTCAGGATACGAACTCCCTCATCTTAATAGTTGAAAATAGTACAAAAGCTGAAAAAATAGAGTTAGCGAGAATTTTTGAAAAAGACTACTCGAGTAAAGGAGAGGGCCGCGGTCTTGGCTTGTACAAGATCCAACAATTACTGGAAAAGTATCCCAAAACGACAGTGTCTACCAAGAGTTCAAACTACCGATTTACTCAGAGTCTGACCTTTTGGAAGGAATAATAGAAGAGAGAGTGGGACAGAAATCGGTAATTCGTTAGAATTCGATTTCGTCGTCCCACCTCCGCACAGTTGAGTAGGGCTGTAAAAGCTGATGAAATCAGCGTAGTAAAGCCCACTCAACCACTGCGTCTTGCTCGACAATCCAAAAATAATTGAGAGGCTAGGACTTTTGTCCCAGCCTCTTTTTGTGCATAATGCCCTACATGGATTTGGGAGGCTTTTTCATCTTGAAAGAAATTAAAAAAATATTGAAATATAAGTGATTTTTCGGAATATATTTGGAGTGATTTTCAATTTAATTATTTCAAAGTGGGGCAAATGTGGGGCAAGTAACAACTGTTTGAGACTATGAAACATGAACTAAAAAGTTTCCAATTTTGCATAGTTGGAAACTTTTCTATTATTTTTAATAACTAATTGTCTTGAGGTAAAAATTCTGAAATCAAAACTTCTTGACTAATGGTCTCAGATAAAGCTTGTTTAAAAGCTAATTTTCCTAAAAAGTAGGATTTGTGGTCTATGGTCGGGAGTTTCAACAGTTGTCCAACTAATAAATGTTCCTGACCAATGATATAGGGACATTTTTTTCCACTATCTTCATATCCTTTTATGACCCCGGCTGCCACTTCATCGCTTGTAGCTAATATACCATCAATACGATCTTCATTGACTAATTGATGTGATACGTGTAGGCCATCGTCAAAATCATGAATATTTCCAAATACCATATATGGAGTCGACTGTTGCCCATAAACATCGTGATAAGCTAATAATGCAGTTTGATAGGTAGCCGATGATTCATTATCTCTTGAAAATAACAAAACTAAGTGTTCCAATCCTCGTGCTTTCATCGCAGAAAGCATCCACAAATGAAGAATAGCGGTCCAGGTAAGCAGAGGATAGTAACGGATAACCCTGCAATTTTTCACAAACTACTATTCGTCCGTATTTCGCATACGTTTCAATCCTATCAAGACGAATAGCTCTTGAAGTGAAGATTAAAGCATCAATAGCTTCCATTTTGAGTTGCTTCAAGTAGGAAAGTTCCAATTCTTCGTCGTAATCTGAAGGCATCATGACAAGTTGATAGTCGCTAGCTTTAGCAGCATCTAGGAGACCATTGATTAATTGTGTAAAATAAGGGTGCTGGGTGTGTGGAATGACGACCCCTATTTTTTGTGTTTTTCCCCGACTTAAATCTCGTGCTAGCTGGTTAGGCATATAGTCCAGCTCGTTGATAAGATCCATGACTTTTTGTCGTGTCTCATCAGAGACATGTGGATGGTGATTGATCACACGAGAAACGGTTGATTTAGCCACGCCTGCTTTTTTAGCGATTTCACTGATACTTGTCATTAGATGGCTCCTACTTTAAAAACTTGTGAATCCCATATCCTACGCCATCTTCATCATTTGACTTCGTTATTTTATACGCTATCGCTTTGATATCATCAAATGCATTATCCATCACAATAGGGTAGCCAACCATTTCAAGCATAGGCAAATCATTATGTCCGTCACCAAATGCAGCTGTTTCTTCTTTAGCTAACTGCTCTTTTCGAAGGATGTGTGCGATTCCTTTCGATTTTTTGGCCAAGGCATGTGTAATTTCAAGATAGGCTTTACCGGAACGTTGAATCGTGATTTGTGGTAAGTCCAAACTTTGAAGATATTTTTCCAATTCTCGCATGGTTGCTTCATCGAAAGTAATCATCATAATTTTAAAAGTATTTCCTTGACCCTCTAAAAACTGTTCTTCATTATCAATAAAGGTTGGCGTTTGACGGGTTAAACTCTGTTCATACTGGATTCCTTCATCTATTTTATCACAATACCAGTTATTCATATCGTAATAAGATAAACTAACTTGAGGGAAGTGTTGACGGATTCCTCTCAGCAGTTGTTTAACCGTCTTATGTTTAATGGTTTGTACATGAATAGGTAGGACTTGATGATGATTTCCTATGGTATAAATTAATCCTCCGTTAAAAGCAACCTGAACCCCTTTTAATTGAAGGGCATCAGTGGCCTCCTTCATTTCCATTGGTGCTCTAGCAGATACTAAAGTGATGGGAATCCCTGCTTCGCGTATCAAGGCTGCATTACTGTCACTGACCTTTCCTTCGTTATTTAACAGTGTTCCGTCCATGTCACAAAAATACGTTTGATTTTTCATATAGATGACCTCTTTTACTTTTTGAAACCAGTATAAACTCTGGAACGCGTTCCATGTCAAGCGTAATTTTTAAAAAAATTTTTCGAGAAAAATAAATCGTATTTTATATATGTTGTTCGTGGGACAAAGGATCTTGAGACAAGCAAAAAAAGCCTTGAATTGTTTTCAAGACTTTTTGTGCATAAAAATACCCCCTACATGAAATCCTTCATTTTAATGTAGAAGAAAATAGCAATAGATGCTTGAAATTGAGGGGTTTTTATTAAAATCTATCTTCGAATAAAAGTGATTTGAAATACAATTTGGTACAAATTTGGTACAAAATAAACTTCAATTTTATGAACATATAAGTTTATAAAGTATAGAATTATATGTTTCTGAAAAAGAGGTCTTTTCTTGAAAAGAAGTTGATTGTTCATTATAGTACATAGAGTATTTTAGTTTATAAACACTTGTAGTGTGATTTAATTTATCAAAGGAGAAACAAATGAACGATTTTTGAATATGGCTTACCCGTTGCTTGGCTAGTAGAATTTACCGAATCTTTAAATGAATCTTTAGACTTTAAAAAAATTTGATGTAACTTTAGATAGTCTAAATTTAAAACCAAGTATAGAAAACAATAGACTAGTTGATAAAATCAAGGACGAGCTATCTAGCTTCCTTCCTTATGGACAATTGAAAAGTAATAAAAGTCCGATCTATTTTGACTTGAACTATCCGGATGATTGCTTGGGCATAGTATCATTTAATAGCAGAAACTACATTGATGCAGACTTATTACATGAATACTTTGAGAAAATGGATCTACTAAAGGAAGATGCACCAAAAGTCTATTACAGCAAACTTATCAACCAATGGATTAGCGATGCAGAAATTATAGAAAACGAAGTTCAACTACTTCTTCGCTCAGATTACGAAAAATCTTAATCAGTAACACTCTAGTTTTTAATCATATACTGAATTAGTTTAGGAAATAAAACACCTTTCTTTAATAAATATCAAACAAGACTCTTTTCCATACTTAAAATCTGATAGAATAAGACCTCTGGACTATTATATTTTTAAAAGAGTGTAAAAAGTATAGAAAAAGATATAGTTTAAAACATAACTAATACATGTAAAAGTTGCTTAGCAATTTTCTCTTGGACAATTTTACCAGTACCAGTATATTCAGATCTCCAGAAGTTCTTTGGTAATATACTAAAAAAATTTACTTATATTTTTCTGCTGAAAACTCCAATCCTCTTTCTCTAACAATATAATTATATAAATGTGGTAGAAATCTAAATAACGCTCCAATACCGTTTGTGTTTCTTAGTTGAGATTTACTTCTGTATGTATCAGTAAAACGCCCCCACTCACTTGTTGTATCCGGCCAATCTTCATGAAAAGTTTTTTTGTACTGCTCTAAAGTAATTAAAAAAACTATTGAATATAGTTTCTGGGTATCAGCAGATTCCAACTCCATATTTTTTTAATGCAGAACGATAATATTCAATAAAAAAATGCTTGGGAAATCGTTCCTTTTCCGGTACCTAACATTTTAATCTGGCGGTAAAAATGGTGAATTAGTACCAAAATTTTCAGGAGGATAATTTAACGTCTTACATATATTGTGTAACTAGCCTCTAACACATAATCTTGACTATCAACGTTTTCATATAAATCATAAATTAAAGATTTAGATACCGCTTTTTTTGTTTTCCGTTTATCTCTGCGAATAACCTAGTTGCATCACTTAAACTAATATTTAGATATAAACTAACAGGAATACTAATATTTTTTTGTATATGAAGGATCTGCACTCAAAATACCCGCCAACCTATGTTGTCCGTCAATTATTGTAAAATTCATTTCATCATGTAATTCTACAGGCTCTCCTTTAATAAATTTTTTTCCACTACTTGATCATCAATAGTAGAATTATATGCTAATACTACTGTTGTTGGAAAAGCCAGTGAATTCGCCACTTTCGACTTCATTAGCAATAGAAAGGACTCGAGACAAACTCAATCTCCTCTGAAGACCTTCTGGATCATTAGTAGCATGTATACCTTTTATTCCTTAATCGCTCCATATATTTTTTTAAAGTTTCCGTTCGTATCCTGTTTATATTCATCTTGATATGGATCTCTAAAATGGAAATTTAATGTTTTTTTCTCAAAAACTCAATATCCATTGAACATAAATAAAATTCACTATTTTTCTTGCTCAACTGTTATATATTTAAATTCTTTCATCAATTGCTCACTTTACTAATCATTAATTGGTTGTAAATTATTGGCTTCTGCATTCACTTCTTCTACTTGAGCACTAATCTTCGTAGCATTTCTTGATACTGTCTCGCTCATGACTAATCCAGTTAGGGTCAATTTATTATTTCGACGGTCTCTAATAAAGGCAAAAAATGCATCTAGATCATCTTTGATCAAATATGTAAATATCATAGTCATCTTCGGAATGGACAAGGACCAAGTTTACGAGCACTATGCTCGCCATGATTATTACTCACGCGGGGTCTATGAGAGCAATCCAGACATTCGTCGGGTAGTTGATACCTTTGTCAATGGAACGATTCCAAATGTTCATGAAGAAGGATCTGAAATCTACGAAGCCCTCATCACCCACAATGACGAATACTTCCTCTTGGAAGACTTCCATGCCTACGTGGAAGCTCAAGAGAAGATTGATGCTCTCTATCGTGACAAAGAAAAATGGGCCCGCATGAGCTTGATTAACATCGCTACATCTGACAAGTTTACCTCAGATGATACCATTGAGCAATATGCCAAGGAAATCTGGAACTTAGAGAAGTAGTATTCTTTGACAATTATGAATATTAAGAGATTGAGACTTTGTGCTTAGTCTCTTTTGGTATTCAACTGGGATCGCATTTCAAAACGTCAAAAATTAAAACCGAAATTAGAAAAGAACATATGAGCTTAACTTATTTGAAAAAAACGGTGGTAGGATTTGAAAGACTATACGATTTTTTATCGACAATTAACGGCTCCCTTTCGTAGTCGACCTCAATGGGTGAAGGGATTTGCTTATTTTAATCGGACGATGACAATTTTCATGCCCTTAGTCTATGGATTTGTCCTGCTTAGTGCCTATATAAATAAAGGGTGGAAAGAATTGCTTGCTTTTATACTCCTACCAGCTATTGGATTTGCTCTGTTGTCAGCTATTCGCAAACGACTGAATCAAGCACGCCCTTACGAAAAATGGGCTATTCAGCCTTTGCTGGATAAGGATACATCAGGCAAGTCCATGCCCAGCCGCCATGTTTTCTCAGCAACCTTGATTTCTATGTGTCTACTCCACTTTTTTTGGCTACCAGGGCTTATCTGTCTCTTGCTTTCAGCAGTCCTTGCCATAGTGCGCGTGATTGGCGGCGTGCACTATCCAAAGGATGTGCTAGTCGGTTATCTTTGCGGCGTTTGCTGGGGAGCTTTACTCTTTTTATTATAAATGTCTGGCTGGAGCCAGATTTTTTTATGACCAATTTTACAAAAGATATAATTATATAAATAAAAAAAGTATAGACATTTAAGAAATAAAGTGATATAATTTAGATAATTCAGAAAGAAGAGGAGGCAAACATGTCCATTCTAGCTTTTGATATTGGCGGAACTTCTGTAAAATATGGTCTATTCAAAGATAATAAGCTACAAAAGGTCTCGTCGTTTCTAACGCCCGATAGCTGGGAAGAAATGAAAGAGAGCTGCCTAGCTGTCAAAGATAAGTATAAAAATGAGAATCTAAAAGGAGTAGCCATTAGCTCTCCGGGTTCGGTGGATGTTGATGCAGGAGTAATTCATGGAATCAGCGCGGTCCCTTATATCCATCACTTTCCAATTCTTAAAGCATTTGAGGAATGTTTGGGCTTGCCGGTCAGCATAGAAAATGATGCCAACTGTGCGGCCTTAGCTGAAGTAGCCTTTGGTGTTGCTAAAGACTGTCAAAACGCTCTTTTCTTTATCATTGGCTCAGGTCTTGGTGGAGCGATCGTGATTGATAGGAAACTTCACAAGGGACGAAATCTTTTTGGTGGAGAATTTGGCTATATGCTACTTGATGATAGCTCTACTCTAAGCGAGCGAGTTAGCCCTGTTCACGTGGCTAAGCGCTTTTCTAAAGTACGAAGTTTGGGAACTGAGCTATCAGGCAAGGAACTCTTTGATTTGGCTGATCAGGGAAATAGTGAAGCTCAACAGGCAGTTGAGGGTCTGCTGGATTCACTGGCTCTAGCTATCTTCAATACTTGCTTGGTTGTCAATCCAGATGTGGTGGCCATTGGAGGAGGCATATCTCAACGCAGGAATCTGGCTACAGACATTCAACAAAGGGTCGAACAGTACAAACAACGTACAGAAGCAACCGATATGGATGTCGAGATTGCTGCTTGTCATTATTTTAATGATGCCAATCTACTAGGTGCTGTTGCTCATTTTTTAAACAGTCGTGCTGAATAGACGAGAGAGGTGAACTTATGAAACAATTTCCAGAAAATTTTTGGTGGGGTGCAGCAACATCTGGTCCTCAGAGTGAAGGTCGATTTGCAAAAAAACACAGTAATATGTTTGATTATTGGTATGATATCGAACCTGAGGCTTTTTATAATTACGTAGGACCAGATACAGCTTCCAATTTTTATAATAGCTATAAAGAGGATATTGCTCAATTAAAAGAAGTGGGGCTTAACAGTCTTAGAACATCGATCCAATGGACACGCTTAATTGATGATTTGGAAACCAATACTGTCAATCAAGAAGCTGTAGACTATTATAATGCTGTTATTGATACCTTCTTGGAAAATGGTATTCGTCCAATTTTTAACCTACACCATTTTGACTTACCAGTGGAACTTTATCACAAGTACGGTGGTTGGGAATCACGTCATGTAGTTGATTTGTTTGTTGGATTTGCTGAGCAGTGTTTTAAACATTTTGGCGATCGCGTGAAAGAATGGGTTGTTCATAACGAACCAATGGTCGTGGTAGATGGTGAGTACCTATACCAATTCCACTACCCTAAATTAGTTGATGGTCGTAAAGCTGTTCAAGTCGCCTATCATCTCAATCTTGCTACTGCAAAAACTATCCAAGCGTTTAGAAAAGGTGGTTACGACAAGGATGGTTCTCGTATTGGGACAGTTTTAAATCTAACACCAACTTATGCAGCATCTGATCAGGAAGATGATCAAGCTGCTGCACATTTTGCTGAACTATGGAACAATAAGATGTTCCTTGAACCAGCTATCTACGGTCATTTTCCGGAGAAACTGGTACAGGTTTTGGAAAAAGATGGCGTTCTTTGGCAAACAGAAGCTGAGGATGAGCAACTCTTCAAAGAAAACACCGTTGATTTCTTAGGTGTGAATTTCTATCATCCAAATCGTGTTAAAGCTCCAGACATTTCTCCAAACTCAGTTGGAGATTGGGTGCTAAGTCGTTACTACGATAACTATGATATGCCAGGGCGTCGTATGAATATTGATAAGGGCTGGGAAATCTATCCTAAGGCTCTGTATGATATTGCTATCAATATTCGTGATAACTATAAGAATATCCCATGGTTTGTTTCAGAGAATGGTATGGGGGTTTCACGTGAAGAACGTTTCCTAAACGACGATGGACAAATCGAGGACGATTACCGTATTGATTTTATTCAAGAGCATTTGGAATGGCTTCATAAAGGAATTGAAGAAGGTTCAAACTGTTTCGGATATCACCTTTGGACACCAATCGATTGTTGGTCATGGACCAATGCCTACCGTAACCGTTATGGTTTAGTGTCAAACAATATCCACACTCAAGTGAAAACAATCAAAAAATCTGGCTATTGGTTTAAGGAAGTAGCTGAGAGAAATGGGATTGAGTAGGAGAAAGTTTCCTGACTGAAGGGAAGGGGTTATATAAATGAAAAAGTCATTTAGTAAATATCTTGTAGCTAGTCTAACAGTAAGTGGGGTATTCCTATTTGCACCGCTTGTTTTGGCAGAAGAAAGTTTGGATTTTTCTGTTCAACATCCATCGCCATCTTCTCTGACATCAGAAAACATGATAGAGGTCAGTGAAGCAAAATCAGACGGAGTAAATAGAACTGAAGCCGAGGTTTCCAAGGAAGACCCAACAGAACCGACTCAAGCTACAGTGGAAAAAAGCGAAGAAAGCAGAACACTTAATATAGTTGACACACAAGCAACGCAGGAAACTAAGGAATTATTCGCCTATCTGAAAGACTTAAATCAAAAAAAAGATATTCTTTTTGGACAACAGCATGCATTGGATGAGGGTCTGACTCTGACACAAGAAGGAAGTAGAACGGGTTCCAAAGAGTCAGATGTAAAAAATGCAGTGGGGGATTATCCTGCTGTGTTTGGTTGGGATACTTTATCTATAGATGGTCACGAAAAACCAGGTGTAGAAGGTGATGTACAGAAGAGTATTCAAAATTTAAGCACTTCCATGAAAACAGCTCATGAGCTAGGTGGAATTCTAACACTTAGTATGCATCCTTATAATTTTGTAACTAGTGGTGATTTTAAAGATACTTCTGGAAATGTTGTAGCTGAGATATTACCGGGCGGTCGTTACAATGATAAGTTCAATGCTTGGTTAGATAACATTGCTAGTTTAGCAAACAGTCTTAGAACAGCTGATAATAGAACAATTCCGTTTGTTTTTAGACCATTTCATGAGCAAACGGGCAGTTGGTTCTGGTGGGGCGAGAGCACGACTAATCCAGAGCAATACAAGGCCCTTTATCGTTATACAGTAGAGTACTTAAGGGATAAAAAAGAAGTTCACAATATTCTATACGCTTATTCTCCTGGGGCGGGAAATGACCGCTATCTGAAAACCTATCCGGGGGATGATTATGTGGATATCTTTGGAATTGATAGTTATGACGATAAGTCAAATGCCGGTTCAGAGTCCTACATAACTTCACTTTTGAAAGATAGTAGGATGCTGGCTGGTTTAGCAGAGCAGAAAGGAAAAATTGCTGCTTTAACAGAATTCGGCTACAGTGCCCAAGGAATAAAAGATAAAGGAAATACCTTGGATTGGTATACCCGTATCTTCCAAGCTTTGAAGAATGATCCTCAAGCTTCAAAAATTGCATACATGATGACTTGGGCAAATTTTGGAAGAGAAAATAATCTTTACACCCCCTATAGAGATATCAATGGAAATTTAGGTGGGGACCATGAATTATTAGCTGATTTTCAAAAGTTCTATCAAGATTCGAACAGTATTTTCAGCAAAGAAGTTGGAAAGATTTATGAGACGGGTAAGAAGTTTGAAACAGTTCCTCAAAAGGGGCACCGTTACTTAATTCAGCCAGCAAATCAGGGGGTGGTATCTAACAAGCAGTTTAGTCTTGTTACTAAAGCGCTAAAGGATGATACACGTGTGACGTATTCCTTTGGAAACAGTGAAGAAATTGATTTGCAAAAATCAGGTGGTTATTTTTCTGGTCAGGCTAAATTGCCGGAAAATATCAATAAGCAAGCCTTGCCACTGATACTTCGTTATTATAAAACAAATGATCTACAAGAGACACAGTCGCATCGTCTATTTGTAAAAATACAAGTGGAGCCTGTTTCACCATATTTAGTAGATGACTTTGAGGATTACTTAGGAGAAAATGATTTACTTGAAAAAGCATACTCTTCTAATGGAGATCCGATTAAGATTAGTTTAGTGAAGTCTTCTAAAGGTGGTGGACAATACGCTATGGCTTATGATTATACAATCGCTAATAATGGCTATGCAGGTCGTCAAATTTCTTTTGATAAGAGTTGGGAAAAACAAAATGCTCTAGTTTTTGATATTCAGTCTGAATCTCAAGGGAAGCGCCATCTGACAGTTCAAATTCAGATGGGAGGAATTAGTTTTGAAAAAGACTTGGATTTAAACCAGTCGTTTGATAAGAGGGTTACTATTCCATTTACAGAATTCAAACCAGCAGCTTGGGAAAGTAACCAAAAAGCTCAGGTCACGCAAGAGCGACTCAAAAAAGTAACTCAATTTGCCTTCTATATGGGGGGCGATAAGGGACAAGGTAGGATTTACTTTGATAATATTCAAGCTATTCAAGATGCCACTAGTCCACAAGTGCCAGAGAAAGAAGTTGCTACTCCTTATAAACCTTTAGAATTCCTCTTTAATCAGCCAGAAACGAATTGGATAGGAAATAATGTGAGGGTACAAGAGGGAAGCTTGCAAGCAGATGTCTCGGCAAAAGATCAAGAAAAAACAGAGCTAAAACTGAGTCAAGGTCAAGATTTGACTAATTACAATTGGTTTGTTACGAGAATCAGATCTACAGTTCCGGTATCAGCCAAGCTGTTCCTTAAAGTAGGAGAGAATTGGGAATGGGTCAATTCAGAAGCTCAAGTAATTGATAATCAATTTGTCAATATGAAATTTAATATCAGTAATCTTGAAAATAAAGACAAGGTTCGCGAATTGGGTATTGAGTTTGCAGGATTATCGGATAAGGAAAAAGTAGCAGTAGTATCTCTATCCTTTGTAAAGTTTGTCCAAAACTTAAATGAGTTGGATACAGAAATGAAAAATACTAATAAATCTGATTTAAATAATCAGTCTAACTTAGTTCAGCACGAGCCTACACTTGTTGTCGATTCAACAAATTCTAATAAATCGGATTTAAACAAGCAGTCTAATTTAGTTCAATATGAGTCTACATTTTTTACTGATTCAACACATTCTTCCGTAAGTAATGTCCAAACTATTCGTGATGGATCTCAGGAAGAATATAAAATCTCAAAGAAAAACCTAACAGGTGAAGAAAGAGCAAGGCTCCCAAGAACAGGCCAGCGTAAAGATATAGCTTTATCATTCTTAGGAATCTTCATCATACTGTTTAACTATTTACTGATTGGTAAAAAGCAATCAAAAAATTTATAAATAAAAATTTAAATTTATATAATAAAAGGAGAACAACAATGGCAAAAGCGTTAATTATTTGTGCAGCAGGTATGTCTTCATCTTTGATGGCTGCGAAAACTACAGAATATTTGCAAGGTGAAGGTCATGATGTGACTATTGAAGCAATTGGTGCAACTGAAGGTAATAAGGTTATCTCTGCGGCGACTTACGATCTTTATTTGATTAGTCCACAAACTAGAATGTATTTCAAACAATTTGAGGAAACCGGCAAGAAAGCCGACCGTCCAGTCGTGCAAATTCCACCACAGGCTTATGTTCCCATTCCAACTGGAATTCAAGGTCTTGCAAAAGTCGTTCTGGACAATCTATAAAATTCTAAAAATTGGAGGTTGTGATGAACGAAGAAGAATTACAAGTGGCGGCCTTTGAAATTATTCTGCACAGTGGTACTGCCCGAACAGAAATTCATGAGGCTTTCGCTTTGATGAGGGGAAATCAATTTAGCCAAGCAGAGGAAAAGTTAGAAGTAGCGAATGTTGAGCTTGTAAAGGCTCATCATGCCCAGACGAAACTCCTACAGGACTATGCTACTGGTGTAGAAATAAAGATTGAAATTATCATGGTACATGCTCAAGATCATCTGATGACTACGATGACCTTGCTAGAAGTGGCCAAGGAAATGCTGGAACTACATAAGAAGATTGGTTAAAACTTGCTAAATAAAGGTGACTGAGTTCATTAGAGCTCGGTCTTTTTAATATAAATTTTGTCTCCCGTTCACAAATTAAACTCACCAGGAATCAATGTTGCAAAAGTTGATATTTTTAATAAAAAGTATAGACATTTAAAATAAAAAAATGGTATATTTATAATATAAAAAAAGAAAAGAGGAAGTATTCATGAACAAGTTTCTTGATGCACTTAGTGACAAGCTCTTGCCACTGGCAAATGTCTTGGGATCTAACAAATATTTAGCCGTTTTACGGGATGCCTTCATGCTATCTTTTCCGATTACCATGTTTGGTTCCCTGATTGTTGTTTTTAACAATCTGCCCTTCTTTAATGATGATACCAAGTCGTTCTTATATAATCTTTTGGGAAATGGTCAAATGGCAACTATGTCTATTATGACAGTTTTTGTAGTCTTTGGTATTGGCTACTATCTCTCAAAAACATATGAAGTTGAAGGAGTCTTTGGTGGAGCTGTTTCTTTATCTAGTTTCTTAATCTTGACACCTTTCTTTATGGAAACAGAAAAAGGTGAAGTAGTTAATAGTGTTTTAAGCTTGGATAGACTGGGTGCTAAGGGAATGTTCCTTGGAATGATTACAGCCTTTGTTGCAGCAGAGCTTTACAGTCGTATGAGCAATAAGGGCTGGCAAATTAAAATGCCAGATACAGTTCCTCCTGCTGTTGCGAAGTCATTTGCTGCCTTAATCCCTGGAACTTTAACTTTATCTATCTTCCTTGCTCTACACGCAGTTTTGACAGCAGTCTTCAAGGTAAACCTACATGATGTTATCTATAAAGTAATTCAAGCACCGTTGATTGGTCTGGGAAGTAGTATAGGAGCAACCCTGATTGCCATCTTCTTTATCCAAATTCTTTGGTTCTTCGGTCTCCATGGTCAGGTTTTAGTAAATTCAGTGATGGATCCAATTTGGAACACTCTTAACTTGGAAAATCTAGAAGCCTTTCAAGCTGGTAAAGAAGTACCACACATCATTTCCAAATCATTTATGGAAACTTTCACTGTTGGTTTAGGTGGCTCTGGTATGACATTAGCTGTTGTTATTATCATGGCTTTCTTACTTAAAAAAAGCAGTTTACAAGGATGTCGGTCGGCTGGCTTTAGGTGCGGGTATTTTCAATGTAAACGAACCAGTTATTTTCGGATTGCCAATTGTTATGAATGCTACAATCTTGATTCCATGGATCTTAGCACCTCTGGTAGTGACTGGATTTAACTATTTAGCAATGTCTACAGGAATTGTGCCCCCACCAACAGGAGTATCTGTTCCATGGACGGTGCCAATCTTCATTAGCGGTACGATGGCAACTAACTCAATTATGGGAGGAATCCTACAGCTAATCGACTTTGTGATTGTTGGATTTATTTGGTATCCATTCTTGCGTATACTGGACAAACAGACAGAGCCTGTATTATAATAAGGTTAAGAAAAAAAGAAGCAGAGGAGAGAGATGGCTAAAGCAAAATATGAAGAAATAGCCGGTATTCTCCGAGATAGAATTGCAAAGGGAGTCTACCCAGTAGACTCCTTGTTGCCTACTCAATCGGAGCTCGCAGAGGAGTTCGGTGCTAGCCGGATGACTGTTAAAAAAGCGGTTGAAATTTTAATAATTGAAGGTTTGATTTATTCTAAGCAAGGAAATGGAACCAAGGTTCTAAACTCCTCTTTTTGGAATAGGGAGAATTCGCGGGTTCGTCTTAATAATTTTAATGGTTTAAGCAAAGATCTAGAAGGGGGATTCTCGAGTTCTGACTAGTCAGGTAATTGAGTTCTCGGTGGAATTTCCTAATGAAGAGATTGCTGAGCGCCTGCAGATAGAGATTAATACACCAGTTTATAAGATTATCCGTTTGCGCTTATTAGATCAGAAACCGTATGTTTTAGAACATACATATATGCCATGTGATCTAGTTCCGTCTTTAGATGAGAAAGTTCTCTTAGCTTCTATCTATGATTATTTATTAAACACCTTAAATTTAAAATTTGCTGGCAGTTATCGAAATATCACTGCCGATAAATCAGACGACTATGACCAAAAGTATTTGAATTGTTCACCTTCTGACCCAGTCTTACAAGTTGAACAAGCGGTGTATCTTGAAAATGGACGACCTATTGAATATTCCAGAAGTCGTAATCGTTTCGACATGAAAGGATATTCTTTGTTGGACGTAAAGAATATTTAAGGAGGTTGTTATGTCAGAACCATTATTTCTTCAGTCTGTGATGCAGGAGAAGATTTGGGGTGGCACTAAGTTGCACGATGTCTTTGGCTATGAGATTCCAAGTAATCATGTAGGGGAGTACTGGGCTATTTCGGCTCATCCTAATGGTGTGTCAACCGTCAAGAACGGATGCTTTGCCGGCCAGAAGTTAGATGCGCTTTATGCCGAGCACCGTGAGCTTTTTGGCAATCGCCCAGAGCCAGTCTTTCCGCTTTTAACTAAGATTTTAGATGCCAATGACTGGCTTAGTGTTCAGGTCCATCCTGATGATGCCTATGGACTAGAGCACGAAGGGGAGCTTGGTAAGACTGAATGCTGGTATGTCATTGCTGCAGACGAAGGAGCGGAGATTATTTATGGTCACAATGCCAAGAGCAAGGAAGAGCTGCGCCAGCAGATTGAGAGCAAGGATTGGGACCATCTTCTGACCAAAATCCCAGTCAAGGCTGGTGATTTCTTCTATGTCCCTAGTGGCACCATGCATGCCATTGGCTCAGGGATTTTGATTTTGGAGACTCAGCAGTCCAGTGACACAACCTACCGCGTCTATGACTTTGATCGTAAGGATGATGCTGGTAATCTTCGTGAACTGCATTTAGAGCAGTCGATTGACGTTCTGACTATCGGTGAGCCTGCCAATAGTCGTCCTGTTACCATTCAGGCAGATAGTCTGACTTCTACTCTTTTGGTAGCCAATGACTTCTTTGCTGTTTACAAATGGGATATCGCCGGTTCAGTTAATTTAAAAAGACAGCAGACTATAGCTTGGTCAGTGTCTTGGAAGGTATCGGTGAGCTAGAAGTTGATGGATCTGTCTACCCACTTGAAAAAGGAGAGCATTTCATCCTGCCTAGCGATGTCACAGAATGGACCTTGTCTGGAGATATGCAGTTGATTGTTAGCCATCCATAATCATAGAAAAATCAAGAGCAAATAATGGCTCTTTGTCAACTGTAGTGGGTTGATGAAAAGTTATAACCTGGAGAGGACCAAATTGGTTCTCTCCTTTTTGATGTTCAAAGCGATGAGAATTCTAGTTTTGAAGTTGTCAAAGTTCCGGAAGCCAAAAGCATTTCGCTTGATGACTTTGATGAGGTTATTAGTAGCTTCTAGTTTTGCGTTTGAATAGGGCAGTTCCATTGCGTTCATGATCTTGTCCATATCTTTCAAAAAGGTCTTAAAAACAGTTTGAAAAAAATAGGATTTACACAGGAAATTGTTTCTTCAATAAGATCAAAGAAATGGTCAGTTTGTTTCTCTTGAAAATGAAACATTAAGAGTTGATAGAGGTCATAGTGCTGTCTAAGTTCTTGAGAGTATGTAAGGAGCTTTTCTAGAACCTCTTTATTGGTCAAGTGTAACCGAAAAGTTGGGCGATAAAAAACGTTTATCGCTTAGTTTACGGCTATCCTGTTGAATGAGTTTCCAGTAACGTTTCAGTGCTTTATATTCGTGCGATTTCCGATCAAACTGATTCATGATTTGGATGCGAAGACGGTTCATAGCTCGACTGAGATGTTGGACAATATGAAAACGATCCAGAACGATTTTAGCGTTTGGGAGTGAAACAGTCTGGGGGACTGTTTCAGCCTGAGCCTTGAAATTCGAAAGCGAAGTTTTCTGGCAATATCGTAGTAGGGGCTAAACATATCCATGGTAATGACTTTCACGCGACTTCTCACCTGTCTAGAATAGCGAAGGAAATGATTACGAATAGTCACTTGAGTCCGCCCATCCAGGATAGCTACGATCTTTCTGGAATCAAAATCCTGTGCAATGAAGTTCATCAATCCTTTCTTGAAGGTGTACTCATCCCAAGACATGTGTTCTGGAAGGTAGTTGAGATCAGTCTTGAATTTGAACTCTTTCAATTTACGAATGACTGTCGAAGTAGATACAGATAGACTTTCTGCGATAGCCGTCATAGGGACTTTCTCAATTAATTTTTGAGTGATTTTCTGGTTGACGATGGTCGCGATTTGGTGATTTTTCTTGACTAAGGAAGTCTCTGCGACAGCCATTTTCCCGCAGACTTTACAACGGAAACGACGTTTTCTCAATCGAATGAGTGTCTTATAGCCTGCACACTCTAGATAGGGGATTTTAGATTCTTTTTATCTAATACAAATTTGTAATAAGTATTTAGTGGAGCGAATGTATCGCGGGTAGCATCTGCTAACGACTCACGATAATCTGTCCTCAATCCATTTGAAGAAAAATTTGCCGATCCAATTAACGCTCCTAAAGTCTTGCCCTGTTTTTTCCAGATATAAATTTTTGAATGGATTTCACAATTAGTAAATAAGATATCAATATGGTTGCTCTCTTTGGATATCCTTTCTAGAGAACTCCATAGCCTAGCATCTAACCCTCTCGGATACATCCCTCCAATTACTGTGATTTTCATATCACTTAATTCATTTAGACGTTCCACAGGAGCTGGCCCTAGAAAACCACTTATAACTACAAGCTCATCTGGTTCTTCAGACAATAACTCGTGTTTTGAGAAGATAACTTCTTCTAAACCTTCATAATAAAGCATATTTCCTCCTATTAGCATGATTTCGCTGTAAATCTTGCAACTTATTAAGTAATAACGGCGTCAAAGCTCCTCTAGAAGCCATTCCAAAATAAAAATCTAACTTTTTACCTAGACTAGCTATCTTTTCGATTGTATCTGGGCTTCAATATCCGCTTATAATAGCAATCTCATCACTAGAACTAGCATTATCTATAACAACTTGCTCTAAACCGTCTACATATACTCCCATGTTTATCTCCAATTAAATTAATCTTTGTCAATATTATAACAAATTATTGTAATTATCTATTGAAATCACTCACCTTTTTGATAATCCCACAAAAAAATAAAAAGAGACAACTGCCCCTCTTATTGCACACTACTAAACACCTGGAATACTGATACTTCCTAACCATCTTGCTTTCATCACTCATTTTAATCTTAAAATAAAAATAGTAATCTCGGCCGTCTTTGCTGCTTTCTTTATTGAGTTTGAAATAGTTCTTTACTTACACCTCTAATGGCACAAAGTCTCCTACAATTTTACCTACGATACGAGGGTTTTCATCATAAGGGATTCGAATATCTTTGTAATCTTTATTTATAGAAACAAGACGCAAGCCGTTTTCTTCACGATATACCTTCTTTATGAAGGTCTGTGAGTTCCAAACAACTGCATAAACTGCTCCATCGTAATCAAAACCTGTCTCACGAATGAGAGCAACAGAGCCATTTTGATATTCGGGCTCCATCGAATCTCCTAATACCCATGAAGCAAAATCATGAGCTAGTTCTTCATCAAAATAGACAGTATCATAGTTTTGATCGTTATACACCGATGAACCGATACCAGCAGACATTTGTTCGTAAACATGGTATTCGTATAGTTTTTCTGACATTGAAACAATGTTCTTACATTTTTCTTTTTGAACTAGGCCTCTGACATAACTAAGTGCATTATTCTTACCTTCATCCGATAAAGTATTATATAGTCGGACGATTTCGATCTCTGTAAAAAAACCTTTCGGTACATTTAGAATCTGCTCTAGTTGTTGCACTTTTTCTCTAGATGGTTGTTTTACTCCACGTTCCCATGCGGAATAGGCTTGATAGCTGACTCCCAACTGATCAGCAATATCTTTTTGGGTCATTTTTAGCTCTTTTCTACGAGCTTTTAGTTTTTCTGGTTGATACATCGTTTTCCTCACGTTAATAGTAATTTCAATTCAGCTTTTTTTGTTTTGCCTCTTTGTCTGTTAGCTTATTTTTATCCCAAACATAAGCTATAGATTTTCCTTTATCATAGATGAGCCATACTTTTAAATTGTCACGGCTAGCCTTTATTGTTTTCCAATTCTCTTGATTCAGAAGTTCAGGATACTCTTGACTAGTTACGAAGCCTCTTTTTCTCACTGCTGGCTCTATCTTATTGATTAGAGAAGTTTGGTAGTCGTTAAATTCCTTTATAATCTGTTCTTTGATACTATGAAATAAAAGTAACAGTGATGCATTTTGTCCGTCAATATATGACTCAATAGCTTGCCTAATGGTACTTTCTTTTCCAGGATAATATTCTCTGAGAAGGTCTAAAAGGCGAAAGAACAATGCCTGTTTTGAGACATCGAGGCTATTTTGAATGTGTTGAAAGGTGTCGCAACTATAATAAATCTTCGATAATAAAACAATGTCAGGCATTAATACAACAGCAGAGAAAATATTCGCTTCTCGCTCTATTAGGCTCTCCTGATTATCAATAGATTCTGCAAAATAATTACCTTCATGCTCTAGTATAAAATGTCCTAACTCATGACACAGCGTGAAATTTTGCTTCACAATGGGATTATCCTTTTCATAAGAAAAACTAATACCCAAGTCATCGATAATAGTTAATCCTTCAATCTTATGATTTGAGAAATGGTGACTAATTACTTGAATCTGATATTTTTTTCAATACAATGTTGAAAGAAGTAATTGAAATTATAGTTTAGTAATGAAATATCGTTATCCTTCATGTACTGATATAACACATGTTTTGTAGACTTACTTATTCTTGTATACAATTCATCCAAAGAATGGTACCTCCCTTAAGTATAAATTACAAAACTAAACCAATAAGGTTGTATTCATTATATAAAAAGCGGACGAGTGTCCACTCTTATCTAATTTATAAATACTAGCTTGTTATAAATTATAGATTTATAATCATAAACTTTGTAATTTATAGATGTATCAATATCAATATAATCAAATATTGTCATCAAAATTCTTAATAGAGCTTTTGTAATTAGTGCACCTTTCCTCTTCATCTAATTCAAAACGTCCATAATGCAGTGTTTCTATTGCTAAGGTTAAAAATGATCCTATGTTAAGTACATTTGATTTAAATAATGCTTGCCAGTCTTTTTTTACGGTAAGAGATACTTTTAAGTTGTTTAAATAAATAGTCATCACTTTTTTTATTTCTTCACTTACTTTCATTAAATCAACACTATCTTTAAGGTCTTTTTAAAATTGAATTTATTGAATCATACACACTTGTGCTAGTAAAATGAGACAAATTAAATTCATCAACGATCTCAAGAAACACCGATTTGAAGAATTTTTTTCTAGAGTTTTTTTGATGCCAAAGTCTTAGAAATAGAATTATTATAATTAAAGACAAGTTTTTGTCTGATTCCAACAGTATCGTAAAAATAAGATTTGATCTAAACTTCTATCAGAATATTCAATATCATCATTATATACTCCCCAAATATTATCAACTATTTCTTGGTTATATGGCGTCCTACCAAACATTGGAATATGAGCTCCACCACCATTCTTGAGGTATTTGTAAATTTTAACCCCATTATTAAAAATAGCCAAATAGAATAGTTTCACCAATCTGTGTTTTTTTGCAGTAATATAAAAGGATCCAACATTTTTTTCTAGCAATTGTTTCACCTGATTTTTACAGCTTGTTTGTATATACAATTTATATTAGTTGAGGACGAATAGTATTTAACTTGCTCCAAATATAAATTTTCATTTCTCATGAATACTTTAATATATTCATGACCATCGTCTTTATCTTTTTCAATAATAAAAGTAGGTCGAAAAATAATCTCTTTTCGCTTCTAACTCTTTCTCCTTTAGTTCATTTGCTTTTTTTGCTGTTCTTCTTGTCTTTTTTTAGTTCTTCTTTTTTTCTATCATCCTCTCTTTTTAGTTGTTCTTTTTTTCTATCATCCTCATATTTTTTTCTGTTCTTTTTATAAATGAGTAGACGGTAAAAAGTGATAGATAATGCTGTACCATAAAAAGTTATGTATGTCTTAATTGTTGAAAAAAAGAGATTTCATCAACTCTAAAAAAATCCAAATTAATACAATTAATTCCATTATTCAACAAAAAAAGAAACCACTTCAATAATAATTGGAAATAAAAAAATATGAACAACACAAAAATCTTTGTACTCTTATTTAATTTATCATCATAATCCATCGAGTGAGCTACTATCCTTTCCAAATTTGAAAAATACCTATAATTTTAATAATATTGTACTAACCATATTATTTTTCTCAACCTGCATTCGAAAAAAATGGTAATTTTTTTCGACTATTTCTAATTGTTTTATTGGTAATATATTTTATTAAATTCTTTATCAGCTTAACCAATAATACGATATTTAGTTAATTTTTCTTTTCTAAAGGCTTTTCTTACGTTCTTCCATAAAATCAATCAATTCTTTTTTTGAAAAATTTCTTTTTCTTCCTCAGTTAAACCTTTTTGAATTCATACGAAAAAAAGCAGTTCTACATTATCTAACTCTTCATCATTTCCTGAAAGATAGTCCATCGTAACTCCAAAGAAATTCGCAAAATTTCTCTAAAGTTTCAGACGATGGTTTTTCTTTTTCCCTGCTTTTCCCATTGCTGATAATTAGGTTGTTTGATACCAAATTGTTCAGCAATCTCCTTTTGTGTTAATCCTTTTTTTAAACGGAGTTCTTTCAATCGTTCTGGAAATCCCATTTCTCATTCCTCAAAAAAATTTTTAAAAATATTTCACAATAATCTCTTGACAATATACTCAATTGAGTATATAATATAAATATATTCGAAAGAGTATATCTCTTCTAAAAATAATAACCTTATTTTTAGAAGGTTTAGATCATTGACAACTAAA
>BNJU01004537.1_pt1 | contig 58243 bp, 87 predicted proteins | sample 8539281 | NCBI WGS metagenome assembly BNJU01 (sample SAMD00202456, study PRJDB9452) | human saliva metagenome | isolation source: human saliva | place: Japan
GGGGGGGGGGGGGGGGGGGGGGGGGGGGGGGGGGGGGGGGGGGGGGCCTTTTTCTGGCACCTGATATACATATTTTGAAAGCTGGATTGAAAAGCCTTGCCTATGTCAGAAATCAGCACACTACGGAAGGCTCTATAATGCTAAACTGACAAAGACACCAAGCTTATGCTGATCAAGACAGGAAGATCGGCATTGGTAACAACCGAATTTTTTCGGTGTCCTCGCATGAACACATCCTCGGCAAAGATGTTGGTTGAAGTCATTTGTAAATTCTGGAGAGTTGTTTGAGAATATCCCCATGTAAAGAAAGATACAATGGGTTTCCAGCGAATTGGAAATACTTATTTGAGATTTATCGCACCATACCCCGGAACGATACTGAACTCCGAAACTGTGTTTTGCTTTTGGATTTGAAAAACCGCTCATATCCCCTGAAGTACTTATTGCAAAATCTCTTCAACCCTCTCTCTCCCATTCCGTTCTGTTGTATCAAAATCGCTGCTTTACATTATCCGGTTAAATGCCGGCACTCTCTACTAACAACATCCTTTTCGTTCCCCGTGTATTTGCCTCTCTTCGATTCATCATAATTTCGCCCCTCTTTCATTCTATCTTTTCGCTTCCCTTCCGTACGATTTCAGGGCACCCGATGCTCGCGGATTGAATTTCAGAGTCGAAGGAAGGTTTCCGCGTCGGACCGCATTTCCCGACCGACAGGTAAATCCAACCGATGGTCGCGGTACCACCGTCCGGATTCCTGTGCGGCGTGAACCGAACGCTGGCGAATGTCTGCCGGTGTCCAATCCTCGTACAATCTCCCGAACCCAGACCATAGCCACCCGGAAGCTGCAATCATGCGAAAGAGAGAGTACCGGTCGCTGACGGTACCGGATCGTGGTATGGGTGTGCCGGTGTCAGCACCTCCTCGGCAAAATCGTGGAATGATCCGTGCCGGAAATCGTAGTGAACAAAGGAGATTCCTGCACTGATCCAAGGAGACGTGATTCTAGCCGCGCCAGAGGGGTGTCCTCAAGTTGCAGGGCATGCGGCGTTGCCGACAGAGCGCATGGAACTTCAGGTTGGCGTATCGCTCTGCTCGCTGCTGAAATCATCGCCTTGTTCAGTTCGTACTAGGTAGAGGAAGCCTGTCACTTGCGGGAAAAACGTCCCGAATGATATCCGTGGTCCTCCTGAAGCGTTAGGTTGCACCGGAGGTCACAGCGGAACAGTTCTGACACTCTGGAGAAATGGCATGCAGCACGAAAGAGAGGTGCTGGGAAGAAACGCTAGACGGTTTTCGAAATCTGCTCCCGCCTGTGCATAGGAGGTGCGTACTGTCCCTGACACTCTCACCAGCCGGTAGGCGTAACCTCAGGAAATTCCAGTCCCCGTACGGTAAAAGAAACGCCGCTGTAACTGCGTGGTTCAGAATGGCGAAACCCAGCTCTTTTTCCAGAAGGCGGATGGATTTACTGATGCTGGACTGAGAGACAAACATGGATTCTGCTGCCCGCGAGATGGAGCCGAGTTGCGCGGTACAAATGAGATACCGCAATTGTTGCATGGTCATCAGTCGCTTTCTCCTGTGCTTTCCCAACGAGTCGGATGAGGGCACGGATCCGATCCGACGAAGCATGAGCGAATTTTATTCATATCTTGAAATGATTTGATCGCATTTCCGGAAAACAATAAGCCCTCGGATAGAATAGAATTACGTCATTTAGTATTATATAAAAATGGAAATACTCTATGCAAAATAAAAGGCGAATATTTAGATATAACAGGAGGATAGTTGTGCGGCGCAGAATCTGCAAACCACTCTGATTCATACCGGAGACAATGCGATGGCGAAAATGCTGCGTACATCCGCTTTTCGGTGCCGAAGGTCTCTCTCCTGAAGAAGCAATGACGGATGCGGGCATCACAATGAACGCTGCGTTTTCGGATTGGACCGGAACATCCGGAGGACATTATCAGTGAGCCGACGAGGCGCTCTTGCGCATCTACTGGGCGCCTTTCAGCGGGAAAAGGCAAGAGAACCAGTACTGCTGCACAGCAGCAGTGGAAAGAGCAGAGATCTCTGATGTGCATTCATATCACAAAGGAGGAACTGCATGGCTACAGACGGCGAGCGAAACTCGCAGCCCGTTATCTGATGCCGAGGTCGTGCGTACGGCGCAGTGGAGCTGATTCGGATTCCTTCCATGTCCTTTTGAGTGGTGCGCGGTGGCGGAGTACATTGCGGGATGCGGGAGCTGGCAGCACGACGAGGTCGTCAAGTCACGGACGACTACGGGAAGCGTCTTCGGCAGGATGAGGGGCAGTGGAGGCGGCTCCAGCGTAACGCCTGAACTGTCACCACGGACACCGTGGATGAGGGATCCTGGCGTCGTGAAGCGCATTTCTCCCTTCAGCGGGAGAGGTGGCGGAAGGTGGTCTGGGGAAGAGTAAGCGCCTGCGACACCGGGCGGGCACCATCGCCATCCAGCCGTATATTCCGCACATTTTGAGAAGGACTGCTGCCGGAAGGATGTGGTCGCTGCAGGCGTGGTGGCAGGTTAGCGGTAGAGCTGCGGTGCCATGATGCAGGCACGAAAAAGAGAATGCTGACCGATTATGCCATTGTCGGCGAAGCCACCGAGAACGATATCGCGATCGGCAGCCGCGCGCTGCGTGCGGTCAAGGTCACCATTACCGGCAGATCCGCCACGCCTCCATGACCGGGGGATGCGGTAGGAATCCGTTTGGACTATCTGGCAAAGTTCCTTCCGAAGCTTCGTGAAATCAAATGGCAGCATGATGATATTTTCGTCGATGATCCACAATGTGAGCTGCACCCGCATCGAGTCCTCTGAGAAAAGGAACCAATATCATTCCGGAGAAGATCATTCTGTATGGGATTATCGTGTGCGGTCGGCGAGGAATCCGATACACACCGGCAGGCTGTTTGACAAAGTCTCGTGGAGACTTTCCCATGTACGGCATCACAGCGTGGCAGAAATCGTATACATTCCGGTCAGAACTCGCACCGGACGCGCAGGACGGGGCTATCTAGAGAACTCTCCTCGGTGTCACCGATGCGGATTACATCGTTCGTGCTCAGTAAAGCGGGTTGAGGTAGCCGCCGGACAAGCTGGAAACCAAGGAATGGGCATTTGCGACGGACACGGGACATCGCACCGCACAGGGCGTCAAGTGTCTCGTTACTCTCCCGCCGAGACTCGGCTGTGCCATACCAAGGAGGACAGCATCGATATCGCCATGGATGGAGAGGAATTGCAGGTTATCTGGCGGCCGTCACAGAGTTAGCCGATACATCGAAGCCTTTGAGGATAGCGGAAGTGATGAAATAAGGAATGAAAAATAAGAAGAAGATCAACTGTTCGTACTAATTTTCTGTGTGAGTTGTCATCGCCTGGCTGTTCACCTTCATCAGTCACGCGCCGGGAACGCTGGAAGAGGGGAGTACACCCGCTGCCGCGCAACACGCCCGCTTCCACATACATTTTCAACCCAGTCGCGCCATCCTGATGATTAGCATACTGAATCTGGTCATCCCTGATTCCCGCGTCATCGGTGCGGCCTCAGATGATGACGTCGTACCGGTGCCATCGACCCGGCATCCACAAGTCATGGTGCAGAAGTTCGGGAAGACCGCAAGACCCTGCGTTTCTGGTGGCGATGACTCGTATATCCGCAATGGGTGGCTTTCCTGGGATGGGATCGAGGTTCCTGATTCCGTTCTGCCCTGCCGTGGTCGCAGGCGGTTGTTCTGGCACTGGGTTGCGATTCCATTGTTGCGGCTTTCCGCTGTGATTATCGGCTCCATGGCAGGCTTTATGGCGGGCCCCACCACCCTCTACACGTGGTCGGCGTCTGCAACTGCATATTCTCCAGAAGATGGGGATTCTGGAAGAGGGCACCCAGCGTTTTCATCGGTCTTCCTTTCCGCCTGATTCCTGTGGGATCATCCTCACAGTAATCTCCATCGTCACGCATTCTATGCGTGAACGGGTCACGAAAGATCCTCCCGGTCTTTGGCTGAAGTTGAAGTGGATGTTCCGACCCGATTCCTGGAACACAACGACAACGTCACATTCACCGGGCGCCGTCATCCTCGTGCTTTTGTCCGCTCTGGCTGCAATGAGCAGGACCATTTTTCGGTAGGCAGAAGTGGCTATATGGACGGCGTAAATGGACGATCGACGATGTTTCCGCCATCTTCCTTGCCTCCGCCCTGTGTTTCCGGTTTTGTCGGCAAGATGAAACCTTCCGAACGCGGACGCCTTCTGCGGCGCCATAAGCGATCGGCGGAGCGATGATTGCCGGTTTTGCACGCGCAGTGTACCGGATTATGAATACCGCCGGCATCAATGCGACCATCGTCTGCACACGCCGCTGGCCACAGGTTCTGAAGCGGCATGAATCCGATCGGTGCCGCCATCGGCATCGTCCTTGGTTTCCTCTCAACGGCCCGATTCCGTCCGGTTCGGGCAAGGAGCTCTCAGCCTCGCTATCAGTCCCGATTGCCATGCGAAACTGGGACTGACCTCCCAGACCGGTGTTCTGGCTTATCAGTTCGGCGACGGCATCACCAACATGCTCTGGTTCAGCTACGGCACACTGATGATTTCTTTCCCGGCTGCGGCAAGCGTTTCCATCCAGAAGCGGTGGAAGTTCTCTTGTGCTGCTGATGTCGATCTTTGTGCTGTGCGGCAGGCGTGCGCTGATCGTGGCGATTCAAACATTTTAACAAGAAGATGGCGATTCATTGCTATCTCTGTGCTTCCCTAAGAAAACCACCGCTTCCCTATGAGAAACGCCACGATCCTTGCCATCGTTGTTTCCGGAACGCCAGTAATTAAATTTCGGTATTAACGCATGCAGCAGATTTGTAGTGGCGATTCTTTCCAACAAGAAAGTGGTATTCGGAAGATACACACGGCTAAGATTACGGATGAATTCAAAATCATGGAAATTTGAGACACAGCAGCTGCACATCAGCAGGAGGATTACGACCACACAACGGATGCGAGAGCGGTACTGATTTACCAGACTTTCTCTTCGTCTTCGCACGCGCAGCACGCAGCGGATCGTTTTGCGCTAAAAGACGCCGGCGAACATCTACGGGCGCCCTCACCAACCCGACCGAGGATATTCTGGAGCAGAGAATTGCAGCGCTGGAAGGGCGGTATTGCGTGCCCGCCGTTGCCAGCGGGCAGCTGCCGTGACTTATGCGATTCAGAATGTCGCACCATCCGGCGACTGCATATCGTTGCCGCTGGGAATATCTACGGTGGCACCCACAACCTCTAAAGCACACCCTGATCGACTACGGCATTTTGACCACTTTTTGTCGATCCGTCAAATCTTCAGGAGGTGGAGGCTGCATGTTCAGGACAACACAGGTGCTGCATGCAGAGATCTCTGGGCAACCCGAACAGCGAAGTCACCGATATCGATGCACTTGCCGGAGACTGCGCACAAACACGGGGGTTCCTCGATCATCGACAACACCCTTCGGCACCCTCATCTGATCCGCCCGATTGCACATGGGGCAGACATTGTCGTGGAATCCGCCACCAAATTCATCGGCGGGCACGGCACCACCATCGGCGGCATTATTGTAGACGGCGGTAGCTCTGACCGGCAGGCGCAGTGCAGAAGTTATCCGCAGCTGACCTCTCCCAATCCGTCCTACCACGGAATCAGCTTCGTGCAGGCGGCAGGCGGCGTTCATCACACGCATCCGCGCCATCCCTCCTGCGCGACACCGGAGCCACCCTCTCTCCTCGTCAGCCGCTTCATCTTTTACAGCTGACTGGAAACCCTCTTCGCGTCGAGCGCCAGTGCAGAATGCACCGCAGGTCCTTGCCTCATTTAAAGAGCGTTCCTCAGGGTAAAATCAACCACCCCTGCTCCTTTCGTCGGATCCCGCACAACAGAGCTGTACCGGAAATATTTCCTGAACGGCGCTGGCTCCATCTTTCACTTTTGAAATTGATCCGGAAGGCGATGCGGATGGCGGCGCCAAGTAAAGGCGCAGGATTTCATTGACCGCCTGCAACTCTCTCTTTAGCCATGTTGCCGATGCCAAGAGCCCGTCATCCATCCCGCCAGCACGACTCACGCCGAGCTGTCTGGAGCAGGAGCAGCGCGATCAGGCATCTACCCCAATACCATTCGCCCTCCATCGGTTTGAGAATATTGACGACATCCTTGCCGACCTTCGTCAGGCCTTTGCCTGATCCATTTTAGGGGCTGTCCTTTTTCCGCCTCCCCGTCCGATAACCACTATGAACGATGCCCTAAAAGGGTTTCTTGTCCGGTTACAACAAGGAGGTTGTCATCCATGCGAAATAAAAGAGGAAAATCAGGAGCCCCCTAAGAAAAAGCTGAAAAAGGTTGGAAAAACGTCCTACTCGATCCTCCTGCTCGTGGCATGGGAATGGCATCGATCATCCTGTTTCTGAATCACATAGGCGACGAAGACCATCTCCGCGACTCGCCATGATGGATCTGCAGGCGGAGACAAATGCGAATGCGCAGAGCATCGCCACCCGCTTCAGATGTTGAAATCCTGTTATAACACCTAGTGCGGACACGATGGAGGTCGTGACTTCGCCTCCCATGATCAGATGCAGAAATACATTGCTCTATTCTCTGAAAGCGGCAGCCGGTTGCACCCGGCATCTATCTCTGTTTTGAAAAAGGCGGCGCATCTTTGCGGATCGGCACCATCCTGCCGGATGACTTTTGACGCTTCCACCAAAAGCTGGCATCAGGCGGCGGAGGGCAAAAGCGATAAATCTTTTATCACGACCGGAGGTCTGCAAGCGATAGCTCTGGCAGAGGCTCTGCGTCACCTTTCGCCAGACGTCTGACCTTCACCGATCAATCGAAAGCGGGCGTCCGGTACAGACGTTTTTATGAAGGATCTGCAAAAAGAGGTTTCCTCCTTCGTCCCATGAAAAGCGGCACCTCGCTGTCTCTCTCGAACGACCAGATTATCGCCTCGTCCGGACGCTTCCTTGAACGGCAAAAAGATCCTCTGAGCAAACAACTCTTTTCTCCGCCCTCAGCGAGTCGGTCAGTCCGAAAAGGATGAGGTAATCGAGCTGAAAGATGAAAAAGGGCGCGTGGTTTGTGGCCAAACACAGATCCCCGAGACCAACTGGGTGATCTTTTCCTCTGTTCCCCAAAGACGTGCAGGCGGATGCCATCCGATTCCGCAATGCCGCCCTTTCTCATATGCTCATCATCCTGGCGTGTGCATTCTGGGCGCAATCACCATCACCATCCGCAGAATCATTCCAGACCGATCCGCAGACTCTCGACGGAATTGTCTCGCGTCTCGGAAGGAGATTTTCACCACCACACTTTTCCATCGACAGAGCAGTACGAAATCGGTCTGATCAGTCTCCGAGATTACCTTCTATGTGGATCAGATGAGAGGGACGCTTAAAACGATCAGGGACCGTGTGGACAGGCTGAAAACACCAACGACTTTATGGAGTCTGCCACCTCATGGCTTCCCGGGCGGGAAGAGCAGTCTCACTCAATCGGAGCAGATCCACAAGGCGGTGGATGAACATGAAAGCGGTCACCGTACTGGCCGACAGTGCACAAGGTCTTGCCCACTCCATGGACGAGTTGACCAACGATGGGGCACGGCACCAATGAAATCATGGTGAAACTGGTCGATCAGGCCAATCTCGACAAAAAGACATGCTCCAGGTGGAAGAGGAATGAATCACATCACCGATTCCATGAATTTCGATGAATGAGGTCGTCGGTATCGTCCGCACCTCCGCAGACAAAAGTCAATGAAATGGTCAGCATGATCGATTCGATCTCCGAATGACCAACCTCCCGTCCTTAAATGCTCTGATTGAGGCAGCAAGAGCAGGAGAAGCCGAAGGGCTTTGCTGCTGTCGTTGGAGAAATCGGCTCCCTTTGCCGCCAACAGCCGCAATGTAGCCAAGAAGATCACCGAAATCGTGGCACAGATTACCGGCGAGATCGGCAGCTCTGAACAATCGAAGAGCAACATGGCGGCGATCGAACAGAGCGGAGATGCGGTCAAGAAAACCGCAGAGTCCACAGCATTGTGGAGGAACTGAACACTGCAGCCGCAACCCTGGACGACATGATCGTCCGGATGCGGGAGGTCAATGAAATTGCGGTCATCGGCCTCCATTTCAGAGGAGCAGTCCGCAAGCACGGCAGAGGTGACCACGACTGCAGAGAACGGCTCCAGTGCAGAGGGAATTGCAAAACGAGCAAGGACGGAGGATGTCGCTTTCTTTCTTTCTGAATCCGCCACTGCAGATCAGTGAAGCGCTGGAAAAATTCAAAATCGATTAAGGTCATAACGAAATCACTTTTGCAGGCTATTCAAGGATGGGTGGAAATGATAGACTGAATTTATGAAATTTTTCACTTATCCGATCTCCATCATCGGACCTCCAAACTCATGAACTCACGATATGCGGGAAGATCAACTCCACGTCCTGCATCAGATCAGCTTACGCCAGAAAAAGAGAACCCGATGCGGGTCTTTCTTCTGGCGATCTTTGATCGGGCACAGCCCTCCGGCGAGGCGATTGCACCTGACCATTTCATCTCCTCCCTGAAGGAGGCCGTTCCGGAGGTTTCATCCTGATGATTGCGGGTAATCACGATTCTCCAGCGCATCGGCCTACAGCAAAAATCCTGAAAAGGCAGAAAAATAGCGCCTGGTTCTTCAGGTAGAGAAGAAGATGACAGTGATCCGCCAAAAGAGCAGGAGGCGGATGATTCTCCCTGTCAGGGGCACCGACCTCAGTCCCCTGGTGACCTGAGGGAGCTGATTCTCATCCCCTGACGCCTCCCGCCCGCCCCACGCTGCCGCAAATCCCTGAAGGTGGTGCTGGAAGATCCGTGGGCGTCGTCAACTTCTCACTCTTCCCTTTACCAGCCCCTGCATGCTGCGAGTGTTCTGGAGAAGGAGCCCTTTCACGACCTTGCGATCCATCCTCCCTCCTCTCTCTGATCTCAATTTAGAGGAGAGAAACGTTCTTCTTCTGCACTCAGTTCTACCTGCCCTCACGGCGCTTCTGCGGAAGAAATGAGCGTTCCGAATCCGAGATCCGGACAGTGGCAACATTGACGAGGTCGATGGAAGTCCTGTCCGCCTTTGACTGATGCGGCACTGGACACATCCACAAGCCGACCCTCTTGGAAGTCCCCATATCCGCTACAGCGGAACGCCCTTCCTACTCTCTCGGAGGCAGGACAAAAGAAGGGCGTTGTCATGGTGGAACTGGAGGGAAAAGAACCGATCAAAAGGCACCTCTTCCCGGATTACGATTCTGCCTCTCACCCTCTTCGTGAAATCCGAAAGCTCAAGGAGGTCTACAGGACGTTTTAAAGCAGCGCTGTGATGACTATGTTTCCGTCCCGCTCACCGACTCCCTTTGCGCTGCGCCCTTCCGAAACCTTTTGCTACGCCCGCTGAAGCTTCCGCATCCCCGGCTTTCAAATCACAGCCCCGCTGAAGCGGGTGCCATGAAACCGAAGCCCGTTTCCGGTTATTACGACTGCCGCAGGCGCTATGGGAAGCCTTTCCTCATCTACTGAGATCAACTTTCCTTCCACAGACGCAAAACTGCTGTCCGATCTGGAAGAAGAATCCGTTAGAAAGATCCGCTTTCTTTTGCGAGAGCTTTCATTTGAACAATCCGAGACGGATCCGGACACCGATTCTGAAACCCGGAAACTTCTTACCGCTATCATCAATCAGGGTGACCTCGAACCGATGAGACCATTACAAATGCGGCTTCAGGCTCTTGGGCTCTTACGTGCCGATCTGACTGTCATTGATTTTACGAAACAACAGAAAACTCTTTTCTGATTTCCGGAAATACCGGAGCCGGCAAAAACCACGATTTTCGATGCACTGGTTTTCTTTCCTTTTACGGAGAAGCCAGCTCCCTGCCAGAACCACAAGGAAGGCCTCATCCTGCAGAGCTGTCTTGTCCCCTGACGGCAAAAGATCTCAAAGAGACCTTCGTTTCGCTTATTTTGAAGAAAACAGACAGCATCTATACCGTGCGCGTCTCTCGTCAGAGCGGGCAAAAGGGCGTCACGCTGATCAACGCTTCGTAACGTTAACCTTATCGGACGGAAGCGCATCTTACCCGCTTAAGGAAAACGGATGCGAAAACTGAGGAGCTGATCGGTTCGACCAAAGAGCAGTTCATGCAGATCGCCATGATTGCACAGGCGAATTCATGGAAACTGCTGCGTGCCAAATCCGATGATAAAAAGAAGATTTTCGCAAGCTTTTTTCACACCGAGCTTTACGATGAAATTAGTATCGCGAGGTGGATAGAAGAAGGGCGGATTGCAATCAGAACATCGCCGATATGAAAACGCACTCCAGACGGTGATTTCCTCGCCCTGTCTGCCGCCCGACAGGGAAGAAACCGGGGATCTGCAGGAATGGAAGCAGAGATCGAAGACGGACTGTTCCTCCACAGTGAAGAATTCCTGAGCGCACTTCAGGTATGGAACCTTTCTGGAACAGGAAGTTCAGACGCTAACGCAAAAATCAGGCGAAGGCGCAACAAGACAGAGATTTCGTGCTGGACGTCGTCCAGGCAGCCGCCCGGCTGTCGGATCTTTTTCCCATCTGGAGGAGAACGAGAAAGAACGGGCGCTTCTGAAGCAGGAGGAAGAACAGAGGTTGGAAGCCGGTCTTCCGCCCTTGAGGAAGAAGAAAGGCAGGTCAACATACAGTGGGAACAAGAGGCTGAAAACTACCACCGACTGCGGAACGGGTGAAAAGCGCTAGCTCTTTCAGCAGAAGGAAGATGCACAGAAGAAGTGCTCTCTTCTGAACAGAAGCAAAAGCCGCCTGTCTGACCCTTTTCCAACATACAGGAGGAAAAATTTTCCAGGGACGGGAAGAGAAGACTTCTTCCGAACTCTCAGCTTCTGGAAAGAGCGAGTATCGATCTGGCGGAATTCCAAAACAGCTTCAGCGCTCCCGTGAGGTTTCTTTTGCAGGAACAAAATCTCCAGCTGGAAAAGAGGAACCTCTCTCCAGGCGGAATCTGCACTCAAAGAAGCGCAGGAAACCTACCACCGGATCACCCTCCTTATCAGCAGGCAAGACAGACCAGTGAGCAGCTTCTGCCCTCTTCCTGGATGCCCAGGCAGGACTGCTTGCCGCCTCTCCTGCGGGACGGCAGCCCTCTGTCCGGTCTGCGGTCTGAAAACACATCCGGCACCTTCACCCTTTCTGCACAGACTCCCTGCCCACAGAGGCGGAGTTAAAACGCAGAAAAAGACGGAAGATCGTCCGCAAACAGGAAGAGTTTCTGCGCCGCGGAAGCGGCGACTGCCACAAAACGAACGGCAGAAGACGCTCCTCTGTCCAACAACTTTTTAAAGCGAACACATTTCTGCCGGGAACTGGTCTCATTTGTGGCTGCGCCCGGTCAGGCAGAGACGGTGCTGATCGCATCCGACCTGCGTAAGAGACATCCGCGAACCGGCAAAATGACCGGCTACTGGCGCAAATGGAGACTCCTGATTCGGCAAGTGGAGATTCTCGATTCGGCGCAAAATGTCGGAAATGGAGAATGCAACCGGAATGCTCTTATCTGCTTCCACAAAGACGGTCCACGAGCGCAACGAACAGCCAAGGAGCGGGCAAAGCGGGCGGAAGAGCTCACTCCTTACTGCATTTACTCCGTGAAGAAGGGAAGCAAAAAGGATCTCCTGTTAGAAGAGGCGAGAAGCCAAGCGGCAGAACGGAAAAAGCACTCAGTGCAGCCAACAGTGAGCGCTTGCTGTTGCACGCTCTCCGATTTTTGAATCCAGGTCCGCTGCAGAAGCCTATTTGCAGCAGGCTGGCGAAAGAGCAGGCTGCACGCAGCCGTTTTGAAAATGCGCAGGCAGGAGCGAAGCGCCATGCAGACGCTCTATTGGCAACAAAACCAAGAAACAAACCCTTCTGAAAGAAATCGAGACAGAAAAAGACCGCAGACAGAAGCTCTTACAGCAGGCTCTTTGCGCTGCCGAGGAAAAACTTACGATTCTCACGGAATGTCTGCAAAAACAAAGCCACGAGCTGCAGGAAAACTGATATGCCTTTGCAGGAATCTCTTCCAGCTCCGAAGCAAGACATCATACTTTTTCCGAATATGAACGATTGGACCGGCTGTGGCAAACAGATGAGCGGCACTATCTCCGCAGTCGCATGGATCTGGAAACCCTACGTGCAGCGACTCTATCTGTCCAAAAATTTTTCTGTTCGCCAACAAGCGTTTTTCAGGAAATGTCCGGTGGACAGTATGCGTTTCGAATGATCTGGATCGCAAGTGCGGGAGAAGGCAGGGAACAAAGGTCTGGATCTGATGGTTTATTCTTCTGTCACTGGAAAAAGAGAGGGAGATCCGCACGCCTCCGGAGGCGAGTCCTTTGCGGCGGCTCTTCTCCGGCACTCTGGCATGGCGGATCAGATTCAGAACACCTCTTCTGCCGTGCATCGGATATGATGTTTATTGATGAGGGATCGGCCTCTGATCGACCTTTGCGCGAGCAAATCCATCCGCGTCTCTAAAGGAGATGGCGGATAGTCACAGACCGATCGGATCATCTCCAGCGTCACAGAACTCAAACAGGAAATCGGCAACCAGCTGCTCATCACCAAGGGACGAACATGGAAGCTAGTGAAATGGCGGATCAACTGATCTGATCCAGCTCGACGGTACAGGCGGGCATAGAAACTAGTGTCTCCCTGCTCCTGCACCTTTTGCCGGAGCGAAAATAAGTGACCTGTGGGAATGTCATCTCAAAGAAGGAACCGCCAAAGAAGTACCCTCTGCGGAAGCGACCCCTGCGGAAGAGGCACGAAACCGGGAATTCGAGTAGCAAAACGGTTCTTCCGTCATCGAAAGTCCCATGACTCTGGCCAGCTGTCCAATCGGGTTCCTGCATTGCCCATCGATGATCTGGCGTCTCTTTGGAAAAAGAGCGAAGCGCCGGTCTGAAATAGCCGAAGCGGGTGCAGCCAAGCACGACCACGCCATACTCTGCCGGGTGCAGCGTGGAGAATCTTCCTTCCAGATACGTTTTTACCGTCAATCGAATCGAACCTTCTCTTTCTGCAAAATCGACCAGCCTCGGGCGCATGGCAAGAGAGTCCGCACTGGTGATCTTCATCATATTTTTCGAGCAGATGATGCAGTCACGAACGGTAATCGCGGGCTAACACCAACACCCTCTGTCCGACCGCCATCTGCAAGGCGGGCTTCACGGCAGGCTCCATCCCGGACAAGTGGGAACATGATATTTGCACGAAGATCCTCGATCGCCACCGCTGTCGCCGTATTACAGGCGACAACGATCCCCTCCGCCCCTTCTTCCAGAAGGAAGCGCACCTGCGCCTCGGCATAGAGACCCACCTGCACCTCCTCCTCGTTCCGTAAGGCGCATGTTCCGTATCTGCATCGAACAAAAATCGCTCCCCGGCAGGCGACGCATCGCTTCATAGCAGAACGGTGAGACCGCCGATTCCGGAGTCAAAAATCCCAATGGTCTTCTGTTTCATCTTATCGCCAAAGTCATCTGGTCTTTTCGTTTCATCTCACCGTCAAAGTCTGGTCTTTTGTTCCCTCTTGCTTTCTGTGGTCCTTCCTTATCCGACCTTCAGGGAACTTACTGGCGCAATAATACTGCTTGCCGTTGCTAGGGTGACGGTGGACCAAGTGCCGTCGTCCGCCGTGCGCATCATCTGCGTTCCTTCCGTCACGGTTAAAACCACATTGGACTCCGAGGAAGGCGCATCTCTCAGATTCAGGCTATGCGTAGTGACAACTGGAGACACCGTTCTGTTGTCCTCCCGTCTGCGCTTCCTGGTCTCCACTATCCTCTGTCGTTTCCTGCTGTGCGTTTCCCATCGGCAGACTCAGATGAAGACGGTTCAAAAACCTTCTTTTTATAAAATAAAATCAGTGTGATACAAATCAGAACCGCCAAAACCCAGGTGGCTTTTTATGATCAGACGGTCGATGCGGTGTGCAAGCGTAGAGACGAAACTCTCCTGCTTCTCCCTCGTCCTCCCGTCCCAGTCGTCGTCCGCATCCCAGTCATTTTTCCCCTGTTCCGGATCATAACGCCCTATCCGAAATATTCTGCTACTCACCCGTAACGCCCTGTCCGAAACTCCCGTCATCCCGGTCGTAACGCCCTGTCCGAAACATCCTGCTCTATCCCGGTCGTACCGTCCGTCCCGAATATTCTTCCTGCCTCGATTGTCCTCCCTGCCATGCGACCTCTTCTCTTGGTAAGTTCTTGACGTGAAAAATCTCTCCGCGCTCTTTCTGCATCCTCTTTCAAATCTTCCAGATCCGCCAAAGATCTTCATCCGGATGCTCATGCGGCCTCTTCTTCTCGTCCTCGTCCATATCTTCCTCACAGTCGAGGTCAAACCCACGTCTTACACGCGCATCCTGCTTTTGTTCCTCCATTCTGCGCCTGTCTTCCTCGCTGATAAAACTCATCGGGTCTTCAATTTCGATTCCCCTGCCCTTTGATCTGTCAAACCTTTCCTCCGGCTCGCTCTGCTGCCTGCAAATGCACCTGTTTCTGATTCTTCCCCTGCGGACAATGAATTCCCTGCTGTTTTCAGACCCCATCCTGCCTGCGGTGATTTTTCCTGTTGTGTGAGATACCGGTTACTCTCCCGAAGCTTCCCCCTGCATACGATGAATTTACAGATCGGATTTCCCTCCGAAAAACCGCCTCTCGTATTCTGTCAGATATTACCTGCATTCATGGAAGCGTCCGCATGAAGATCCGTGGTGCAGGAAAGAGTCTCCATCCCGCCAGTTCCAGCTGTTCCAGGAAAAATCAAACAACTTCCGATTATCCGTCTTGAAATTCCACCCTGCCCTGCGGCGTCAGGGATCTGTTCATATTGTCGTAGGTGGAGGTGAGCCTTCTCCTTGCGTGTCTTTCCTTTGGCCATGGATCCGAAAAAGTTCGTACAATCCTCCACTTCCCCGGCAAAACCTCCGGAAGAAGCATCGCATCCATCCGGATCAACAGAAGGTTTGGCAGCTTTTTCCTCTTCCTGCTTTGAGTGCGTAAAGCACACTGAGAAGAGCTCTATAATAGCATTTCGCTCCGGATGTCTCTTCGCCATCGTCGTGATAAAGTTTCCTTTCCGCAGCCAATTTCAATCCGGATCGGGTGTTTGGAACCAAACGCCTCCTGCCATCTGCCCTTATATGTTTCCGGTTCCTGCTACAAAGGGCGAAGTCTTCACTGCTTCTCCGCCCCTGGATGTTTCTGAGTCTCATCGATTCTTTATAACTCTCTGCCTGTTAAAAAGCTTGTAGGCTTCCAGGTATTTGTCTATCGTCTTGTCGACCACTTCCTGCGGCAGTACATAATCGCTTTCCGGATGTGCTTTCAGGAAGCTCTCACATACTGCTTATCAAAAGAGGGTTGCGCATGCCTGACTTCATATTGGCTTAGAGGCCAGAATCTGGAGGAATCCGGTGTCAGCATTTCATCGCCCAAAAACAATATTTCCCTCTTCATCCAGACCGTATTCGAATTTCGTGTCGGCAATGAGTGATGCCTCTGGAAAGTGCATAATCCGCACACTTCTTATAAAGCGCAATGGTCAGATCCCGCACTTTTGCTGCATATTCTTCCCTGTGTCCCGGGAACGCCTTTCTACGACACGGACGCTCGTTTCAAAATCAATGTTCTCATCGTACGCCGGTTTCTTCCCTTGTGCTGGGCGTATAAATGGGTTCCGGCAGCTTTCGCTTTTTTAACCCCTCCGGCAGTTTCACGCCGCAGACTTCTCCGTTTTCTGATAGCTCGCCCAACCGCTGCCGGTAATATATCCTCGCACAATACATTCCAGAGGGAGCATGTTCAGTTTTTACAGCTATGGATCTTTTTCAAAATCAGGGGTCCGGAAAAATTCCGGCATATCCTTCGTGTCGCAGCTGATCATGTGATTCCCGACCAGTTCCTTCGTAAAATCGAACCAGAAGCGGGACATCTAGTGTCAGTACCTGCCCTTTTCCCTCTATCCTCGTGGGTGAAAACAACATCAAACGCCGAAATGCGGTCTGGTTGCCACCCATGATGGTTCCGTTTCGACATCATAGATTGCTCGAACCTTGCCTTTCCTTCACCGGTGAAAATGTCTGCATCTTTCCTACCTCCGACTTCTTGTTTTTGATCTGTGACCCCTACTAGTATATCATGTTACCTGTGTCAAAACATCAAAAATTCGATGCAAGGACGCCCTTGCACCGAATTGCTACATTTCATTAGGATGGATATCTTTTAACACTTTTTACCGAAATCATATAGGAGAAGGCAAGGAGGATTATATGAAAAATATTGCTACCACTATAAAATCCTTTGAAAAATGGGCAAGATTTTCAAAAGAACCTCTTTGAATTTTGCCATAAACATGGGCAGAACTGCAAGAAACATCAGTACATACCGCCCTTTTTCCACCCCAAAATAAAGGGAAGAAGGAATCATGATCATGCCATATATGATTGCGATATACGCACCAATCAATGGATACATAAAACTGAATTCTCGTATAACAGAATGTGACAAAGAAGATCATGATGCCTGCAAGCAAGGAAAGAAAGAACATGAAAAATATATTTCTCAACGCAATCACATGATACGAGAGAGGTAAGATACGATAATAATGAGTAAACTTTTACTCTTTTCATCATTTGAAATTGTGAACAATATCTGCATTCCGGACATTAGCCCGATAATGACTGCAAACATATTGAGAAACTCATCTTTCCCAAGATAAAACCATGATTGGAACCAAACACATCAAAGTATGCAGGTGAAATTGACTGTAGATGACAAATTTGAAATCTTTATAAAAGCAAACCTTTTCATGTTCTTTCCCAAAAGATAATCATCGCGATCCGATTATCTTTGTCCTTTCTGAATGATAATGCTTATCAACGGGAAATTTTTAATTATATTGTTTTTAACCTCCTGCGTATTTTTCTTTTATATATTTATATATGATTTCTTCCAGAGGAAGCTGCTCTTTTTCTATGATTCGAGAAACTTCCGTATTTAATATCACTCTCCTTTATCGATCAGAATGATTCTTGAAGCAAAATTTTGCAAATCACTTATGATATGTGTGGAAGATCATTGCCGCATGCGATTTACCAATATATTCCTTTAAAAGATCCAAAAACCTTTTCTCGTGCAACCAAGTCAAGTCCTGTTGTTAATTCATCACAAAACAATATTTCCGCATTCTGGGCAAGCATGACTGCCAACATCAACTTGTTTTTGTCCCCAAAGACATTTGATGAATACGAATCGGTTGCACACCTAAAAATCTCTAAATATTCATAATATTGCTTTCGAATTCCATTTTCGGATACCAATCCGAAACTATTTTTGCAAATATCTTTCGGCTTAAACTTTTTCGCAAAATGGACATAATCCATCATAAAGCGCAACAACCGGGTTTTTCTTCCAGGAAATCGGATTCATTGCCTGATTTCTGTAAGACACCTCGGCGCTTGACGGACAACATCTTCCTTCTAAAAATGTTCAGTAACGTGGTTTTGCCTGCACCATTCGCCCCCGATTAATCCAACAACGTCTCCTTCATTCAAATTTAAATCGAACGGTTTTTAGTTCAAAAGCGTTATATTGCTTTTGACACCGAAGCATAAAATAATGATTCCAAAAACGATTCTCCTATGAAAGGTTACGTCCGTATCATGGTGTAATTGAAAAATGAAAGTGTGCCTCCGCTCAACCTTTTCGATATCATGTAAATCGACCAAAATCAACAGAGCGCAGAAGAGGATGAATATGCTTCTCAACTCCATTTTTACATTGAACCAGGAAGAAATTCTACATTTTCTTTCAAAAGTATAATAATTTTTTAAAGCATGATATTATGACCGTCGGGAATTTTTCGTTTATGTAGATATAGACTTTCCTTGATTATTGGATTATCCCTTAAAATCGGTAATGATTTAAGAGAAAATGAGTATAAATAAGGAAAGCATCTACCAACAAGAGCAGATGCTTTCCTATGCAAAATATGAGGGGGATATCGAGCAGTCGATCCGAGTCCATTCGATTCCAAACCGCTAAAGAATGGAAAGACCGTCCCTGTCAAAGACGGGTTATTCTTACAGCGCCGCCAGAACCGCCTCTTTTTACCTTATCCATATCCGTCGTAGGCTCAAAACGGGCGATAACCTCACTTTTCACGATCGATCAGAAATTTGGTGAAATTCCACTGGATATGAGGCCTTGTCCCCAAACTTCTTATTGTTCATCTGGGCAAATTTGGAAAGGGCGGCAACCTTCAGTCCCTTGCCGAAACCTTTCAAACGGTTTTTCGCCCGCCAGATACACATAGAGCGGATCGGCATTGTCTCCGTTGACGTCGATCTTCTTGAACTGCGGAATTCTGTTCCGAATTTCATGGTGCAGAATTCGTGGATTTCCTCATCGCTCCCCTGGCGCCTGGTCGGCAAACTGATTGCAGAAGTCCAGAATTTCAGTCCCTTTTCCTTCATCTCCTTGTACATGGCTTCTAACGGCTCGTAGTGAGGGGTAAAGCCGCATCCGGTTGCCGTATTGACGATCAGAAGCACCTTTTCCCTTATAATCTCCAAGGCTCACCTCATTGCCCTGCCTGTCTTTTTACCGTGAAATCATAAACCGTCTTCATTTCCTTTTCCTCACCTTCCACAACAAATTCTCTTTTTTAATTTTGTACAATCGAATTGTATCATGGAAAATAGGGATGTCAAGCGCTCGCCGGCTTTGATCCGTTCCGGTCCAGATATTCCGTTGCCTCCGCCAGAATCCGTTTCTGGTCTGCGATTTCCATTCCGAAATACATTGGCAGACGCACCAGTCTCTCGCTTTCTCTTGTTGTATAAATGTCTTCGCCACAAAATCTCCCGTGGGCGCGTCCGGCAGGTGCGGAATGCAGAGGTACATAGTGAAAGACACAGAGAATCCCTTCTCTTCATGTGTGCGCAATAAAGGCGCTGCGATCCTCGATATCCCTCAGCTTGATATAATACATGTGGGCATTATGCGCACAGCCTTCCGGTATCGTAGGGGTTTCCAGCCTGCCCGTTTCCTTGTAGGAGGCAAAAAACTCATCATATTTCTTCCAGGTGCGAAGACGGTTTTCGTTGATTTCATCCGCCCTTTGCAACTGCGCCCAGAGGTAGGCGGCATTGAGTTCACTGGGAAGATAGGGAGTCTCGAAATCCACCCAGGTATATTTGTCCACCTGTCCCCTGTTAAATTTGGACCGATTGGTTCCCTTTTTCTCTCAGGATCTCGGCTCTCGTTATTTTTTGCATCCCGAATGAGAAGGGCGCCTCCCTCCCCCATGGAATAATTCTTGGTTTCATGAAAAGAAAAACAGCCAAAAGTCGCCAAGGTGCCAAGCGCCTGCCCGTGATAGGTACTCATCACGCCCTGCGCCGCATCCTCCACCACCAGAAGATGGTATTTTTGCAATCTCCATGATCCTGTCCATCTCACAGGACACACCGGCATAATGAACGACTATGATCGCCCTGGTTTTCGGTGTGATTGCCGTCTCGATCTTATTCTCATCCAGATTCATCGTATCCGGTCTGATATCGACAAAAACCGGCGTCGCTCCCGCCAGCAGAACGGCATTTGCCGTCGAGGAGAAGGTGAAACTCGGCAGAATCACCTCATCCCCCGCCTTCAGGTCACATAAGAGAGCGCCATATCCAGCGCCGTGGAACCGCTGGTGGTCAGCAGCACCTTCTGCGCACGAAAACGCTCTTCCATCCAGGCATTGCACTTCTTGGTAAAAGCGCCGTCCCCGCAGATCTTGTGGGAGTCGATCGCTTCTTTGACATATTCATATTCATCTCCCACAGGGAGGTACATTAAAGGTATCATTCTGTCTCCTCTTTTGCAGAAAACCGTTTATTCTACCGTCACCGATTTTGCCAGGTTTCTCGGTTTATCTACATTGAGTCCCTTGGACACACTGACATAATAGGCAAACAGCTGTAGCGGGATGATGGCAAGAGAAGCGGCAAAATCATCGTCCGTCTTCGGCACGTAGACACAGAAGTCTACCGTATCCTCCGTTGCATAGTTGCCGTACATGGTGAGTCCCATTAAATATGCGCCGCGGCTTCTGGTTTCTAAGAGGTTGGACACCGTCTTATCAAAAGAGCTTTTTCTGCGTCAAAATACCGACCACCAACGTGCCGTCTTCAATCAGTGAGATCGTCCCGTGCTTGAGCTCTCCGGCGGCATAGGCCTCTGAATGAATGTAGCTGATCTCCTTGAGTTTCAGCGATCCCTCCATAGCAATGGCGTAGTCCAGTCCTCTTCCGATAAAAAGATATCCTTTGCATTCGCATATTTGGCTGCAAACCACTGTACCCGTTCCTTGTCGTCCAGAATCTTTTTGAATCTTCTCCGGCAGCTCCTGAAGCGCCTGTATTTTTTCTCATACTCTTCGGCGTTCAATCTCGCCTGTCCTCTCCCGCGATCTCAAGGGCGAGCAGGTAGCAGATAATGAGCTGGGCGCTGTATGCCTTGGTGGTGGCTGCATGAAATTTCCGGTCCCGCACAGGTATAGAGCACATGATCGGATTCTCTGGCAATGGTGGATCCCAGGACATTCACGATGGACAGAACAGGCAGACCCTTTTCCTTTGCCAGTCTGAGGGCGGCAATCGAATCCGCGGTCTCCCCGGACTGGGAAATCACGACCACCATACCGCCTTCCTGCAGCTTGGGGTTCCGGTAGCGGAATTCGCTTGCCACATCGCATTCTACCGGAATGTCGGTCAAGTCTTCAATCACATTTTTGGCGACCAGACTCACATGATAGGCAGAACCGCAGGCGACAAAATAGAATCTGGTGACCTCTTTCAGCTCCTTCCAGTCCAGTCCGCCTTCGGAGAAGTCAATTTTCCCCTCCTTCACATAGGCCGCCAGCGTATCCTTGACCGCCTGCGGCTGCTCGTGGATTTCCTTGAGCATGTAATGCCCATAGCCGCCCTTTTTTCGCCGCTTCCGCGTCCCACTTGATCTCTACCGGCTCCCTTGCTGATTTCTTCCCGATCGATATTGTAGAAGTGGATGGCATCCTGTGACAGCTCTGCTAACTCCATGTTGTCGATGTAATACACCGACCTTGTTCTGTCCAGGATCGCCGTGACATCCGAAGCCAGAAAAGTTCCTGTCTCATCTTTGCCCCGTGATCAGAGGGAGCGTCCTTTCTGCAGCAAAAATCCGGTCCGGATAATCCTTGAACATGATGCCGAAGCATAGGAACCTTCGATGCGAGCATCGCTCTGGTCAATGCCTCTAACGGGTCCCTGTCTTTTTATAGTAATAATCGATTAGTTTCACCGCTACTTCGGTATCCGTCTGCGAATAAAAGGTATAACCGTTTCGCAGGAGCTTTTCCTTTAGCTTCTGGTAATTCTCAATAATCCCGTTATGAACCAGAACCACGTTTTCCTCCTTCCGACCTCATGGGGATGTGCGTTGGTGACGGACGGCTCTCCGTGGGTTGCCCACCTGGTATGTCCGATCCCGCTGGTTCCCTTCACCGCTTCTCCGTTGTCCGTCTTCTCGCCCTAACTCACGAAGTCTTCCTTGCCTTCACAATGGCGATCTTGCCGGTTTCGTCATTTCTGACTGCAATTCCGGCAGAATCATATCCTCTGTATTCCAGTTTTTCAGCCCTCTTAAAAAGAAGAGGCGCCGCCTGTTCCCTTCCGATATAGCCTACGATTCCGCACACAGATTCATCCTTTCTGTTTGCGATGTGACACCCTTACCTACCTGTGTCGCATCTGCTCTGCCTCTTATGTAGACGCCGGCCGGTCCTGCCCTCCTCCCTGTCCGGGCGGGCCGGTCCTGATCTTCCTCATCTCTCTGCCCGTACCGGATTATTTTTAAAATCCTCATAGGCAAGAGCGGATGCCGTCTTCCAGTTCCGTATGATACGTCCACCCCAGCGCAGTGGCCTTGGATACATCCAGCAGCTTTCTGGGCGTTCCGTTCTGGTTTGGTGGGGTCAAAACGAATCTCGCCGGTATAACCGACCACCTTCGCCACCAGTCTGGTCAGCTCCTTAATGGTGATTTCCTTGCCTGTCCCCGCATTGACGGTTTCATTGCCGGAATAGTGATTCATCAAAAAGACACAGAGGTTTTGCCAGATCGTCTACACACAGAAATTCGCGAAGAGGCGACCCGTCTCCCAACAGACCACAAAGGGAAGATTCTGCTCTTTTGCCTCATGAAACCTCCTGATCAGCGCCGGCAACACATGAGATGCGTCGATGATGAGTTATCATTAGGGGCCGTAAAGATTGGTCGGCATCATGCTGATATAATCCGTGTGGTATTGTCTGTTCAAAAACTCACAGTATTTCAGCCCGGAAATCTTGGCAAGCGCATAAGCCTCATTTGTTTTCCAGCTCCGATGTCAAGAGACAGCTCTCCTTCATCGGCTGCGGCGCCATCCGGGGGTAGATGCAGGAGGAACCTAAGAATTCCAACTTCTTGCAGCCATTCACATAAGCCTCGTGGATGACATTCATCTCCATCACCATGTTGATATACAAAAAGTCCGCCAGCGCCTCTTCATTGGCGACGATGCCTCCGACCTTGGCGGAAGCAAGGAACACATAGTCCGGTTTTTCTTCCCGAAAAATTCTTCCACATCCTTTTTGCCTGGTCAGATCCAGCTCTCTGATGCGTTCTGGTAATCAGATTGGTATATCCCTGCCTGCCTAACTCTCTGCAAATGGCGCTTCCCACCATTCCTCTATGTCCGGCTACATAAATTTTTGCCTCTTTTTCCATTGAAGTCTTTCCTTTCTCCTATCTGTTCTATCGTATCACATTCCACATCCTTGCGCATGTGCAGGCGCATGAACCCTTTTATATGTACTGGTGACAGTGATTCACATCTTTTGCGCACGTGCAGGCGCAAAGCATCAAAAGGTTCCTGAATTCCTAAAACATCTTTTGATCTTTTGCCCCGTCCTCATGCGAAGGCACCTGCATAAAATCATCAAAAACCAGCGCAAAGAATGGAGATGAGCATCCCCGGATACAAGCCCGGTGTCATATAAGTTAATTCGATTTGGTGTGCCCCCTCTTGCAGAAGCGCCCCCATAAACATGACGTTTACATGGAACAGATCCGTCTTTTTTCCATCGATCTTTAACTTCCACCCCTCTGCATACGGCAGGTTAAAGGTAAGAATCTGCTCTCCGGAAGAAGCGATTTCTCCGGTGATCTTTCCGGTGGCAAAAAGAAATCGGATTCTTATGCAGATCCACCTGTTTTTAGCTGTGTTTGCAACAGCCGGGGCACCTGCTCCCTCAGACTCTGCGGCGTCATACAGACGACTGTAAAATCTTTCACCCTCCAAGTGCCTGCCTGGTCGAAGGTGAAGGTGATGGCGCCCCGCGGCGCCTCGTCATAGCCCATATTGACGGCAAAAATTGTGCCAGTCACGAAATTCTGTCCCTTGGTTGAATGTAGACCAATTGCTTATCCAGCTTCTTGTTGGCATCCGTCACCCGTGACGCAGCCGTCTCCTTTGCAGCAGCATCAGGCGCACGCCCCTCCTCTTTGGCATCCTTCTCTGCAGCCGGAATCATGCCGTAAGAGGTAATCGTCGGCCAGAAGGTTTTTGCCCACGCCGTCCCGACAGACAGAGCGTCCACAACCAGATAGGTCTCCGTCTGCGCCAGTCCGTCAAAGGTAAAGGTGAGCGACTCTCCTGCCTGCTTCACCTTGAAAACCTGCTGCCCGTTCTCCTTCTCTACCTGAATGCCGTCAAGTGGTCATCTGAAACGGAATTTCCCTTTCTGATGCAGGGAAACGTTCTCACCCACCGTTTCCAAAGCGGCCTGCTCCCCGATCCCGCTCTTTTGAAGAATCTTCTGTCCGTCCGGATCCACCACCGCCCCGTACAGCATCGCCTCCCTGCCTCATCGTTAGCGAGAGTTTGCGAAAAGTCTGTTCCGGAATCCAGCTGCCATACGTATCATCCAAAAGGAAGGGCATAGGGGTTTGCATAGAGGTGATACGGGTTTTTTCATCGCCGTCTCCTGCCCCTGCCTGGTAGTCGAACCGCGCAGCCCCCATATCCACAAAAGCCGTAAGGCACATACTGTTTTTCAAAATCATTGTCATAGGCAAGGGTAAAATACTTTACCCCCGCTAACGCGGAAGCGATCATCCGGTCATCCACACCGAAATAAGCGTAAGCCGCCTGCTCCGGGATGCCGACCGACTGGAGATAATTTCCCGCTTCCGCATCGGACAGTGAAAACATCGACTGCGTGGAGGAGATTCCGTCCAGTATGGCAGCGTTCCACAACAGGTTCCGCCCGGAATACCGGTAAATGCCCCTCCCCTTCCAGATCGCGGAAGGCACTCAACTCCGTATCCTTTAAAACCTCTTCAAAATGACCGGCAGGTACCCTTTCCATGAATTCCGAAGGGAAGTTTCCCTTTGCAGGCGCATTGGCGAAATAAGAATTTCCCAAAATCGAAACCACGGTACACAGCAGAAGAAGCGCAGCGGCGACGGATGATCTACGGGAGAAAACCGGAGACAGCTGAAGACGACAAAGGTAAGCAGTGCCAGGAAGGCAGAAAAACAAAGGCATGGTTTTGGAACTGTCCGGTGAAAAAGCAGGGCAGCCAGATAGAGGACAAAGATCATTGCAGGCAGGATCTTCCCTGACCAGAGGTCTTTTTCGTCAAAGAAACACCGAACGAAGGTTTTCTTTTCTAAGGCTCCGTGCAACGAGTTCCTCTTCAGGGCTTCCTCCTGTCAGCTCTTCGGACTGCGGTCGGTCGCCGTATAAACGCTCATTCATGACAAGAGCACGGGATGCGGCAACCACCATCCCCGCGGCAAAAGTCCAGCGGTTGGTTGTATAGGCAAAGGCATTGAAGGCCGTCCCGAAGAAGGGAAAGAGCAGGAAGAGCAGGCACAGAAGAAGGGCTCTTTTAGCTACACGAAGGACTCTGCTTTCCCTCCCAAAGACAAAGGGGAGAAGTCCCGCGCAGACGGCGGCGTAGCCGAGCATGGTATCTTCCACCGGATGATTCTTCCAGGTGATGAAATCGGACAAATATTCGGCATAACTGGAAAGCGGGTACAGCGCATCAAACATCATGCCCTGCATGACCCGCGGCTGTCTGAAAAATTGCAGCAGAACAGGAAGCAGAATAAAGGATGAAAGTGCAATCCCTTTTCCTCCCGCCAAAAAAAGTCCCGGTAATTTTCTTTGAGATTCTTTCCAGGTCAGAAGCAGATAGAGAGCGGCACAAATTGCCAGCATGAAGGCAAAAGTAGAAGTTACTGACAAGCGCCAGAAAAACGGTTGCGCAGAGCAGACCTCCTCTTCCTTCCCGCATCTGTCTGTGAATCCCCAGAAGGAGCAGCGGAAGCAGCACGGAAGGAATCATAAAGAAGGGATGCAGCATCGCAATATAAAAGCACTGGGAAGAAAATACTAGATCAGCGCCCCGGTCAGGGCAGGAAGAACATGCAGTTTTCGATCTGTCACTTTTTGCAGAAAGAAAAGAAAAAGCCCTGCCAGATAGGCCCTGATTCCCATGACAGACGCATACCACAAATTCATTCGAGAAGAGGGAACAAGAGCCGACAAAAGGACGAGAGGATCGCCGAAGCCGTAATAATGCAGGGTGGTTAGCACATCCTGTCCGTACCCGATGCCAAAGGCAAAGAGCGGAGGCCGAAACGATGGGAGTGTACCATCTGGTACCCATACCCGCGCAACCATTTGGAGAGATAGGTCATTGCCTTCACGTGCTGCCGCCAGCCATCCCCGCGGTAAATCAGGGAACGGTCTGCCATCCTGAAGTAAATCAGGACGCCAAAGAGGCAAAGACCGAACAACATCGTATAGAACAGATAGAGAAGGTTTCTCCTCTGAACCAGGCAGCGAGACCGACTTCCTTCTTCTTTCTCATTGCCCGCTAAAAATTCATTCTTTTGCATAATAGGCACACAATTTCTTGACTGCATGAATGGTATCCGCCACATCTTCATCGCTCATCATCGGGTAAAGCGGAATACTCATGATGCCGGAATAAATCTCCTCCGCCCGCGGACACAGCCCCTTCTCATATCCCCTCGCCTGATAGTACGGGAACCAGTAAACCGGCACATAATGCACCTGGCACTGCACATTCTCGGCGCTCATGGCGTTAAAAAACCCCGCTCTGGAACAGGAAATTCTCTCCGGATTCAGGCGAATCATATAGAGGTGTCTGGTCGTATCCGCCGTCGGGATTTCTTTTTGTAAAAAAAGTTGCGGAACGTCCGCAAAGACTTCATTGTACCTTTCCGTGATTTCCTTTCTGCGTTTCTGAAATTTCGGAAGCTTCTTTAGCTGAGAAGAAAGCAGAGCCGCCTGGAAATCCGTCATGCGATAATTAAAGCCCAGATATTGCTGCTCGTAATACCACATGCCCTCATGCGGCGCTCCGACCATGCCTGCTTCCTCATGTTCAATGCCGTGCGAATGCAGGAGGTTCACCATGCGGGCAAGCTCTGCGTCGTTTGTGGTAACGGCTCCTCCCTCTCCCGCAGTGACGGTTTTCACCGGATGGAAGGAAAAGCAGGTCAGATCGGCGATATTACCGATCATTTCTCCATTGTCCTTCGTTCCGATCGCACAGGCAGCGTCTTCGATAAAGGTCAGATGGTGACGATCGCAGATTTCACGAATTCTCCGGTGATCCACCGGCGCTCCTGTGAATCCACCGCCACGACCGCCCTGGTTCGATCCGTGATTTTGCGCTCGATCTCTTCCGGATCGATTTGGTAGGTTTGTGCATCCACATCTGCAAAGACCGGTCTGGCGCCGCAGTAAATCGCACAGTTAGCGCTGGCGGCGAAGGTAAGGGGCGTCGTAATGACCTCGTCTCCCGGCCCGATTCCCGCTGCCAGAGCCGCATGTGAAGCGCCGCCGTTCCGTTGCTGACCACCGTCGCGTATTTTGGCCCCCGTCAGTTCACAGAGATTCTTCTCTAACGCACTCACTCTGGGACCGCTCGTAATCAAATCTGCATACAGTGCCTGTGTCACAGCCTCTACATCGTCTTCTTCCACCCACTGCCTGCCGTAATAAATTTTTTCCTGCCTGACCGGTTTTCCGCCGAGAATCGCCGGTTTTTCAAGTTCTGCCATCTTGTCTTTCCTTTTTTTATGATGATATTTGTCAAAAGATTAAAAATCCGCTTGTGCTTTCAAGCACCTATAACACCTGTATCCTGTCACTTCGCATAACGGTTATAAATCGTCACATGGTCATAGATACATCTCCAGGACGAATGGGCGTTTCCGGTCACGCAGATATAATGTCTGCCCGTATTGGAGATAAAATAACTGGCCGCACAACTCCCGGATTCATTCACAAATCCCGTCTTGGCACAGATGACCTCGCCCGGCATTTCTTTATCCTCAATCCTCCGCAAGAAGAGATTGGACAGATCCAACCCGTCCGGATGTTCGGGCGTGGGCTGTGTCTGGTAGCGATGGGCACTCATCACGTCACGGCAGATTTTATTCTCCATCGCCGCCTTCATAATCATCGCCATACTCTGTGCCGTACAATAATTCTCGTCGTCATAAACACCGATCACGTTGGTGAAGTGCGTGTCATTCGAAAAGCCCCAATTCCTTCACTTTCTCATTCATCAAAAGAAACGAAGGTCTTCATTCATTCGTGTCAGTGACCTTTTGGAACGGAACCCGGGACGATGCATTCTCACTGGAAGTCATGTTCTCGCCGGAAGCCGTATTCTCACCGGACGTCGTATTTTTGCCGGAAGCCGCATTCTCGCCGGAAGTTGTAGTTTTCACCGGAAGCCGTGATCTCGCCACTTGCTTCGCTTTCACCAGACCTCACACTCCCCGCTTCCGCCTGGCTCTCCCTGCATAAGCGGTGAAATCTTGGACGCTCTCCGGATGCTGGCGTGACTGCACCGCATAGAGCGACAGCGCCAGTGCCGCATCGGCTCCGGACGGCATAATCGTTCCGTGCATCAGATCGGACACGGATACTGTTTCGTTGAGTCCCCAGTTCACCGCACTGCATCCGTGGGAAAAACATAATCGGTAATCGACTGATCGATGGTAAACGAGCCGTTCGGATTCTGAATCTGTTCTGCAGCAGTTAACAGTGTCAAAATCTTGGTCATGGATGCCGGATACATTCTCGTCTGTGCATTCTTCTGCGCGACCACTTCTCCGTTGTCCAGGTTGACGAGAATGGCGTATTCGCTGGTCATATTCTCGTCTTCTTCCGGCATGGTCTGCGTCTGTTCCGTTACCTTAGGCTGATAACCCTGAAAGAACAAAGCCGCATCCGCAGACTTCTCTTTTTCGGATTTTTTTCTTCGGCCTTTTCTATGGCCTCCTCCGCCCGGCCTTGCCTCATGCTACCCGATGCTTCCAGCCGCATCCTGCCTTAGAGCGCTTGCTTCCGATTTCTTCCCGCTTTCACCTTCATGATAACGAAAAGCCACAAAGGCGCCCGACACCAGATATGACGACCGTCAAAACACCGGCCTTATACAATTTTTAATCGCAGAGCCCTTTTTCTCTAAAAAGCTTCTTTCGTTCCCATCTCTTGTCTGTGCTCTGCTCTCTAGTCTCCCCCGTCCTGTCTTATCGTCTTCTTGATATTGATCTTGCATATTCCCCCAGTTTCCCGCCCTATGATTTCACCCTTCTCTGTGATAAAATGATGGGTGCTCAAAAGTCCATGACCACATCCCTATTTTGCTTTTGATACCGGCATCATTGAATCAAATATTAGACAACCTGAATCCTTCTACTCACCTTCATGAATCAGAAAACCGGTAATCCCCGTTCTCCTGACCATCTTGCGTCTGCTCGAAAAACATTCAGCTTGCCTGTCTGTATCGGTATTAAGTATAACCATCGCTCTTCGACTCGTCAATCAAAACGCAGGTTCGCTCATTTAACAGGTAAACTCATTTAATAGGTTCGTTCAGTGAACAGGTAAACTCATTTAATAGATTCGTTCAGTGAACAGGTTCGTTCATTTTACAGGTTCGTTCATTTTACAGGTTCGTTCATTTTTAGGGTTCGTTCATTTTTTACGAAAGGCTTTTGTATTCCTATGACCGAAGAAAATACCCTCTCCATTTCCAAAAATCCCATTACCGAAGGCGTGATCTGGAAGGAATTTCTGAAATTCTTTTTCCCCATCCTGATCGGAACGTTTTTCCAGCAGATGTACAATACCGTAGACACCCTAGTCGTCGGAAGATTCTGTGCGGACGGAGAAACGGCGATTGCCTGTGTCGGCGGCTCTTCCGCCCAGATTGTCAACCTGGTTGTCGGTTTCTTTGTGGGGACTGACCGGAGGTTTTTCCGTCATTATTGCGCAGTTTTTTCGGTGCAAAAGACAACAAGCATGTGGAACTTGCCCTCCATACCGCCTATGCCTTTTCTGTCGTCGGAGGCGTGATACTGGGGCTGGTCTGCATCCTGTTTACCCCGAAAAATCTTGCACTTCATGAGTACACCGGACAAACTGATGCGGCTCCTCCCTCTATATGCGCATTTACTTCGCGGGTCTTATTTTTGTCTTTATTTATAATGTGGGGATCGATTCTGCGTGCGCTTGGAGATTCCAAAAGACCGCTGTATTATCTGATCTTCTGTACGCTGGTCAATATCTTCCTGGATGTTCTGTTCGTCGCCGTCTTTCATCTGGACGTGGCAGGCGTTGCCATCGCCACCCTGCTGGCCCAGGCCTGTTCCAGCATTCTGGTAACCAGAGCCCTGATGTACCAGATTCCCGGCATTCATCTGAATTTGAAAAAAATTAAAAATTCACCGCGAAATGTTCTGGAGGATGTTTCGCATCGGCCTGCCGTCCGGCATTCAATCCAGCATGTACAGCATTGCCAACATCACGGTACAGTCTTCCGTCAACCGTCTGGGCGTTGCCTCCGTGACGGCGTGGTCGGTCGTAGACAAAGTCGCTTCTCTCTTCTGGATGTTCACCGCCTCGATCGGTGTGACGGTCACCACCTTCGCCGGGCAGAATTTCGGTGCCGGTAAGATCGGCCGTCTTCAAAAGAGTGTCATCCGCCCTCCTCATGGATATGATGGCAGGCGTCTTGTTCTGTCTCCTCTTTTTCAACCTCTCCGCTCTGTTGTTTTCCGTCTTTACTTCCAATCCGAGGTGATCCGGCTCGGAACGATCATCATCGACATCATGTCTGCGGGCTTTTTCCTCTTTTCCTTCATCGAGGTCTTTTTCCGCTGCGCTCCGTGCAGAAGGCTATGTTCTGATTCCTACCCTGATCTCGGTCGGTGGCATCTGTCTCTTCCGTATCGTCTGGTTGACCGTCTTCCATCTGAACGGGTCGCTGAACGAAATTGCCCGCTGCTATCCCTTCTCCTGGCTGGTCAGTGCCTCTCTGATCACCACCTATTACCTGATCAAACAGCCGGAGATTCGGAATACTCCAAAAGGAGCCAGAAGAAAAATACAGAGACCTGAGCAAATTGCAGGGTGTCAGCCTTCCTTAGCCCTCGTAGTTTATTTTGTAGGCATATCGAACGTTCGGAAAATATGCAGGAAAAAGGAATTTTGCATCTCCTTATTTCAGGCTATAATAAAATCTACCGAAATCGTTTTTGGTGAAATCAATTTCAGTGAAATCAATTTCAGTAAAATCGGTTTCGGTGAATTTTATTTCGTTGTTTTGGCATAAATGAAGTAGAACCTTCCCGCTACCGGGCGGATTTGGGTCTTTCACCTGATAGAAACGTACGTCGTAAAGGAGAATCATTCTTTGCACCAATGGTTTTTGTGATGAAAGTGAAAAACACGGGTTGCAGGACAACCCGTGCGTTCTCTTCACGAAATGTAAACCTACATCCGTTTATTCTTCTGTTAAAAACCTGCCTTTCAGAGGCGAAAGTGCCTTCAACAGGATCATTCCCAAAAACGGTACAGGAAAGGAATTCTCCCGCTCTACCGTGAGCATGAAGAACGGGATGCTGCCGGAATATGATACGCATAGGATAGAACAAAGGGGATGATGAGCGCATTGCTAAGTACAGGAGGAAGCGTCGCCAAGATCTGGATTCCCGTTTTTTGGCGGACTGAAATTTCTGTCTGATTCAAGTCTACTTCTTCTCTCTTCCCCTCTTGCGAAGTGCGCAGCTTTCTTCTGTACCACTGTCCGATCTTCCAGGTAAGCCATGCTCCCAGAAAGGTGGCAAGCGTACCGAAGATAATATCGAGGGCAGGACTTCCCAGTAGGATGTTAGCGAGGAAACAGCCTCCCGTCACGCCGAAGAGGCCGCTCCCGTTAAGAAGGAAGAACGGTCAGCACTTCCCGAGAACCTGACCTGCACCGCTCCGCTAGCCAAATTGAACTGCGCAGCCATGAGCGTCAAAACCACATAGAGGGCGGCAATCATGGCCCCCTGCACCAAAAAGGCAACCTTATTCTGTTTCATTTTCATCTCCTTTAGTGTGATGTCGGGTGGGAAGGAATTAACACCCGTTTATGTCCTTACTCCTCGAGCCTTACTTCACTCCGCGAGCCCTACTGCTCGGTGCTTACTTCTCAAGTCTTACTTCTCAAACGCCAGACGTTCTTTGTTTTTCCACCGTACGGATGATGCCGCACTGTTTGAGCCGTTTGCCTTCAAAACGGCATGCATCCGAAGTATCCAGGTTGGTGTCCATGCGCAGGTGTCCGCACTTCCAGAATGCCCAGTTGATGCACTGCTCTTCGATCTCATCAATGTCTCCGGATGCCGCCACATGGCGGATGGCACCGTAAGGCTTATCGTTCAGCCATTCCCCGTCATAAATGGTATGGTAGCTTTCTTCGACATCTTTTCCAAATTTAAATAGGAAAGCCGCTACAATCCTGTCCTCTTCCTTGATCACATAGCAGGGTATGAGACCCGGATTTCCTGCTCAACCAGCTCCTTCTCCAGGCACATCCCGCTCGCCCTGAATTTCTCCTCGTAAATGGCCATGATCGAATCCAGATCTTTCTCTTCTGCGCTGCATATTAACATTTGCCTTCAACCCCTCCTTGATAAATGACTTTGTTTTTGCTCTTTTCCAAAAATTCCCGCTTCACCCGGCGTGCCGAAAGCTGGCATCCGAATTCCATTTCCTATCGCAATTCACATCCGAATTCCATTTCCTCTCACAATTCACATCCGTACTACGTTTCCTCCGGGAAAAGAGTGTCCGCATACCGGACGGTGTCCATTGCCTCTTTGCCGTAAAAATCCGCGCCGATCGCATCCGCATATTCCTGTGTCGAGCGGCTCCACCTACCACCACCTTGGCATCCGGCTTCTTGATCCGGATCAGTCGAATCGCCTCTTCCATATTGACAACAGTGGTCGTCATCAAGGCACTGAGTCCGATCAGTTTCACATCGTGTTCCAAGGCGGTCTCTACGATCTTCTCTGCGGAACGTCCTTCCCAGATCATAAACCTTATAACCGTAATTTTCCATCAGAACCTTCACGATGTTCTTACCGATGTCGTGAATATCTCCCTTGACCGTTGCCAGAATCACGCTGCCGCGTTCCTTTCTGGCACTGCCGCTCGTGCCCTGCTTAATCACTTCGAAGGCTGCCTTTGCCGCCTCCGCTGCCATCAAAAGTTGCGGTAAAAACAGGGTTCCCGCTTCAAAGCCCTTCCCGACGATGTTCAGTGCCGGAACCAGCTCCTGATTGACAATCGCAAGCGGTGCCTCTCCTCCTGCCAGAGCCTTCTTCGTCTCCTGCGCGCCTTTTCTGCCATCCCGAAGCGGATGGCGGAAACCAGATCCGACTCTCCCGGTATTCCCGGAAAGTTCCGCCCCTGACTGCCCGCCGACGGGCACCTTCGACTGCCCCTTCTCGCCCCTGCATTCGTCTCTTCCTGCCTCGCATTCGTCTCTCCCCGCGAAACAGATGGTTGTTGACCGGAGGATAATTCTGCCGGTAAACCTGTCTTAGAAAGCAAAGACTTTTCCCTCCCGCATAGGCGGAAATATAATCCATGCACTGTGCATCGATGCCAGAAAGCGCCAGATAGGAACGGTAAGCTGCCATCATCGCCCGGTTATTCGGATTGATAATGGCGCAGGAAGAGTCCGCTCTGCAACGCGAGCAAAGAAGAAGCTGTTGATCACCTCCCTCGCGGAAGACCGAAGGAGATATTGCTGACCCCTAAAAATGGAATGGCCGTCAACTCGTCCCAGAATGCGGCGTAGCGCTTCTAAAGTCACGTTTGCAGAGCCACCATCGGTCGAAATGGTCATTGCAAGGGCATCGAGCACAATATCCTCCGGAGGAATGCCGTAATCGGCGGCTCTTTTCAGGATTTTTTGCCACACGAATTCGTCCCTCCGCATCTTCCGGAATCCCGTCTTCGTCCAGGCAAAGGCCGACCACCACGCCTCGTGCTTAGCCACCAAGGGAAAGACCGTTTCCATACTCTCTTCCGTGCCGTTTACCGAATTGACCATCGCCTTGCCGTGGTAGAGGCGAAGCGCCCTCTCAACGCCTCCCGATTCGTCGTATCAATCTGAAGAGGGAGCGCCGTCACCGTCTGGAGTCTCGTCATGACGCTCTCCATCATGTCCGCCTCGTTTAACTCCGGCAACCCCACATTTACATCCAGCAGATCGGCGCCGGCCTCTTCCTGCTCGATTCCCTGGCCTAAAATATATTCGATTTCCCCGTTTCGAAGCGCCTCCTTAAAAGCGCTTTTTCCCCGTCGGATTGATTCGCTCGCCGATGATCACCGGGCGTTCTCCCAGGAGAATGGTTCTGGAAAAAGAAGAGATGACCGAGCGGTGTTTTCCACCAGGAGAAACAAAGGAAGGTCTCTCGTCTCCAGAATCTCCTGCCGGATATATTCGGGGTGGTCCCAACAGCCGCCAAGCACCTGAACGCCGAGTTCCGCTATCATCTGCAGTGCAAAAATCCCCTCGCCGAGAGGTCATGAGGCGGTTTCCGTCCTGTAGCATGGGGAAGACCCGCATTGGGATTGACAATGATGGGAATCGAACAAACGAGTGAGCTCTTTTACAATCGGATACAGCTGCTCCGGTCCCAGACCGCAGTTGACGCCAAGCGCATCCACCGCAGCCTTCCAGCATCGCCGTCACTGTGGATACCGTGCCTCCGGTGAGGAGCTTGCCTTTTTCATCAAAAACGACGGTGACCAGAACCGGAAGATCGGAATTCTCTTTGGCGGCCAGAACGGCAGCCTTGGCTTCCATGGCATCCGACATGGTTTCGATCAACACCAGGTCCGCCCTTCTTCCCTTCCCCAGCGGACGAGCTCCGCAAAGATGGAGACACAGTCTTCAAAGTCCAGATCGCCCATGGGCTGTAGTAACCTTCCGGTGGGACCGAGGTCAAGGGCACGCTATAGGCATCTTCTGCCGCTTCTCTCCGCCCGCTTTTCACATGTCCGCACGCCCAGCGCACCAAGCTGCTCCAGTTCGTTTCTGATCCGGATAATGCAGGCGGTTGGCGCAAAGGTATTCGAATTGACAATGTCAGAACCCGCCGGAAATAAGCTTCCGCAATCGAGAAACCATCTCCTCCGGATGCGTAAGATTCCATCGCTCCGGCAGTTCTCCGCCCTCAACCCCTTTTCTGCAAAAGAGCCGGTCCCTCCGTCACAATAAAGCCTCTCTTTTCCCAGACGTTCCCGTAAACTTCTCAGCTGCACTGATCTGTTCTCCAAACAAAAAGAAGCAGAAATATCGTTTATATCTTCTGTTCAAGCATGAACCATCCGACGGATCGGTGTGGGTCAAAGTGCTTTTATCTGCGAAAACTGCAATTCGTCTTGGCGCAGCTCTCACACCCCTCAAAACGCAGTGCGCATCCTCTAGTGGAAACGCCGATCGAGCGCCGTCACCGACTTGCTCGGCATCGCGATCAGACTTTCCGACAGAGTAATGCCGGTATGTTTCTGCACTTCCAGAATCCGGAAAAATCGGGTTGCGCGGAAAGTGGCAGATCTCCATAGCCGGGAGAAAAATCGCGGGCGCGAAACTTCCCTTCCGTTGCCGCCTCTTCCTTTAACAGCTTGTTTAACGCATCACAGTAGCTCTCGATCAGCATGGCGCCTGCTGCACTGCATCATGACCGCCCGGCTCATTTTGCCGATTGCAGATGCTCTGGCCACCAGATGATCCATGCAAAGCCGATGGTGGCTGCCATCAGATGAGACTTCCTCACAGCCGCGCAGATTTCTGAAAGCGCCCAGCTCTTCAGCTCCATGTCTCCCACCAGGAAGCGATCTTCTCTAAGAATTGCAGAGAAGCGCCGGTGCACCTGACGCGGTTCCGACTGACGCACCAGCTCTTCCACGCAGCTTTTTACTTCACTCCGACTGCCCCCTGTGAAGTTCCCCTTGCACCCGAGATAACGATAAACCTCTCGAAATTCGAGTTCTAAATCACACGCCCTCATCCGGGGTTCCTCCTCTCTGGTTTCCCCCAAGGGTTCCCTCTAGGGAGTCTCCTCCGGGTTTCCCCTGGAGCTCGTCTTCTGAGCTCCTTCGTCGCTTTCAGGCCCCCGCCTTACAGGATAGCGGAAAGCTGTGTCAGGATCGCCTTCGCAGTCAGGGGCGGTTCATGGGTGTAAACATGAATATGCGTCACCCCGTTGGCAATCGAGATCACGATCTGCTCCGCCGCATAGATCACGCCTGCCTGCTCCATCGCCTCTTTTTTACCACCAGCGGTCCACGATCGCACGAAAGCGCTGCAGCACCTCCGTCCCGACATCGCCACCGAACGCTTTAACTGCTCCGCCCTTGTAATCGGCATAATGCCCGCCAGAATCGGCACGGTGATCCCTCTCTCTGGCGCGGTATGGGAAGTTATAGAAAATACTGTTGTCAGCTGCGTCGTCAGGAAATCAGTCCACATCCACCTTCTCCCTCAGATGCTGCAAATCTTCCTCTCTGTGCGCTACCACATGCCCCTCCGGATAGCAGGCACCGCCTGGCAGAAAAGAAATCTTTTTCTCTCTCCTGATGTCGCGAATCAGCTGGACCGCATACCGGTAATCTTCAGAGCACAGCCGTCTTGCGGCAAATCGCCGCAAGCGCCAGGATATTCTCGATGTGCTTTTCTTTTTATAGAGGAAAGCATCTTCGATACATGCTCCCTCGTGGAAGACACAGGTCAGATGTGCGAGCGTAGGCACCCCGAATCCCTCCTGAATTTCGAAGCGATTTCCGCCGTAAAAAGGCGTACCGCCGCCCGCTCCGTAAGTCACCGACATGAAATCCGGATGGAGCGCGGCAATCTTTCTCGCGTTTGCTGCCGTTGCCTCAAACTTTTCCGATGTTTTCGGCGGGAAAAGCTTCAAAGGAAAGGTCAACTGCTTTTCCTTTAGTAATTGACTGATCTTCATCAAAAAAGCCCCTCTCTGTAATTGGTCTAGTAGCATGAAACAGAAAAGGGGCAAGAGTATTTACCGAAATATTCGTTATTAAACCTTGCTTGTAAAATTGTGCTGACGCCAGGATGCGAATCGGCGACCGATGCCGGACGCATCAAGAGGGACTTCATTCCACATGCAGCGGATTGAGATGTATACAATGTTTCTGCATTAAACAGATCACTCTCTCTCACATACAACGGGTTGGAGATCAGAGCGGCATTCTGTCTTTTTGCTCCTCTCCTTTTTCTCGCAGTTCGAAACGCGAATACCCGTGATCCGGCATTTCGGTTTCCATCTCGTCGCTCGCGGCACAAGGGACCGATTCCCGCACGCCGCTTCCAATGAGAACTTCCATCCCGGGAGTCGTCCCGAAAGGTCCACCTGTATCTTTCCCGGAAAGGCGCCACCTCCATTCGGCAGAACCTGATGCCCGTCAATTACCATTTCGGTCCTTACCTCCGCGGTGATAAAGGAATGTCGCTTCCTGATCGCCTGTATCAGATCGAGGGACTGGACTGTGCGATTACATTCGTGCAGGGAAAAGCGGGGATCTTCCCGGTTCCAGTCGGTGAAAATCGCTTCCGCCAATCACGGGAGTTCTCTTCCTTCCTCAGTTCCTCGTCCCACCAGTGCGGGCATTTCAGATTCGCCTCTGCGCCGATTCCCCGTTCGAAAGCCTCACCAGATCACAGGGGCGATCGAGCCGAATTTCCAGCCGCAGAACAGGCAGAAGGGATGGTTCAGGCAGACCAGTGCCCTCTTTCCTGTGCAATCTGCAAGATCTCCCACTTCTTCCCCGGAGTTGGCATGATGTCTCTAAGGATGCCTTGTCCGAGCATCACATGCGCCCTCTGTAATGGAGTCCATTCCCGTGCTGGAGCACGGTGAGCGTATCGGTAGAATAGGAGTCTCATTCTGCGCCTCATTATATGATCCGTCAGATAATCAGGCGCATCCTGCCCGCAATCTGCGTCAACTCCTTCGGCGTGAACACACCATCGGAGCCGTTGGTGTGCGTATCGTATCTCCCTTAAAGATACGAAGTTCCTTCTTTTCGATACGATGTGGTGATGAACGGTGCAGCCTGCACGTGGTAAGCCCCCAGCAGGATCTGCCACTGCCCGGCAGCGGGAGGAGAGGGTAAACCCGGGCAGGCTGACTGCTTCGAAACCTCCAGCTCGTCCCGATGCTGCCAGCCCACCCGATCACCTTCCTCCGGACTGCAAAGCCCGATATCGATGACCTCGTTTCTCTCCGGCATGGTGTAGCTGACCCAGTCACTCCACCCCTCCGGAACCTGAAAAGGACCCTCAGGTAAAATCCTTCCTCCTCCGGGTACAGCACAAATCTTTCTAATCTGCGTCTCCATTCCGCCTCCGCTACCTTGTCTCTCCTCTCCCGGCTCTACGATCTCGTTTCCTCTCTTCTTGCCTCTACTTCCTGCTCTCCTCCTTTTTCCTCTATTCCTTCACCGCCCCCTGTGCCATGATCCTTCCAACAAAATCTCTGTGCAAACAGATAAATGACTAACAGCTGAGAGCGAAAATCAGAACCGCCGCCATGATCGCATTGTCCGGAATCATCTCCGTTCCCGAGACGGAATTGACATTTAGAATCATCTGCTTCAATTTCCAACGGCATGTACTCCTCATCAGTGATGAGGGTTGCATGGGCATAATCGAATTCCATCTGGCCACGAATTCCAGGAAAAGACTGTAGCCAGTCCCGAGGTGCAATGGGAATATAGATTTTTGCAAGATGGCAACCTCTGCTCCATCTATCCTTGCAGATTCTCCCAGCGTATATGGTACGGTTTCAAAATAATTCCGCATCATCAGAATGCTGAATCCGGAAATCAGTTCAAGAATCAGTCCCTGATAAGAATTCAGCAGGTGCATTGCTTTGTTTAACTGGTAGATGGAGATCAGTGTCAAATCCCCAGGGATCATCATGGTGACCATGATAAAGCCGGAAATCTGCTTCCGAAAAGGAAGCCCCCTCTGCACCACCAGCATAGCCCGAAAGCCCTGGGCCAGAATCACCTGGATCACCGTCCCGGTCAGCGTCACAAACAGGGAATTGCATAGCGGTCTCCCCATCTTCGTAACCCGAAAACACGTAAGCATAGTCCTGCTGAAAGCGGAGGCTACCCATAGTTTCATCCCGCTCCTGCCAGCGTCAAAGCGCCTTCTGGGTGGAAACCACCAGAACGTTCCACATCGGGAGAAACATCAGAAGAAACATTGCAATGGTGAGGATTACCGCTATTCCCTTTACCGCTCCTCGCAAACCGTCCTTACGCATGGCTCCCTGATCATGTATAAATCTCATCGTATTTCAGTAATTTTCTTTACAATCGTCGTAATAATCAGACCGGTGGCCAGCAGAACCATGGTGGCTGCCGCAGTCGCTCGTTCCGACATTAAATTGCAGAATGCCCTGCTCGTAAATCAAGACCAGCAGGTTCTTCACCTGATCACCGACGGAGGAGCGCATCATCCAAAGATCTGATCAAAAATTTCTCAAAATCCCCATCACTGAGGACCGTTACCACCTTTGATGGTCGGAACAATGGCGGGAATCATGACGACTAGCGGTTTGCTGCAGCCGTGCTGCGTCGTCCATCCTGGCCGATTCATAGAGCGTTCTCATCCACCGAACAATGGAGGCCATGAAGAGCGCCGCAAAATAACCGGCGCCCTTCCAGGCTCCCGTAAAGATCATATTCCCCTGGCAAACGCAGGCTCCGCCATAAAAGCAATGGGCACAAAATTTTCTCCCCAACACCGCTTTTTAGCGCCCGTTCCACATCCCGGTCGAGAAAGGATGGTAATCCAGATTCCACCCACCACCGACCACGACAGCAAATAGGGGATGAAGGTGACGGTCTGAAAGGCCGAGCGGCAAAAAGCGATTTCTAATCTCGTTCATCAGGATCGCCAGCCAGCCCCCATACAAACTGCAGAAGAAACGTTCCTCCTCCTACCACCAGACTGTTCCCCAGTGCGCGCAGGTACTGGCGATCGCTTTTAGGATCGAAACATTCTCCATCCCCACGAAGCCGGAACCGCCCAGAATCTCAATCTTGAAAAACTCTTCCAAATCCCGAGGAACAGGGGTAATAAGAAAAACACCAGAAAATAGATCAACTACGGGGGCATCAGCAGATAGATGCCCCGGTATCTTCTCACCTTCCTCCCAATCCACTTTTCCTTTCTCCATCGGTGCCGTCACCTCTTGCCGCCTTCCTCCCCATTCCACGGTGAAAACTGCTTTCTCTTGCGACGCCAATCCCACGCATTCCTTTTCCGCATTTGAAAAACGCACTTCCTTAGCGATCGTCCCTCTGCGTTTGATCGTTTCATTTAGCAATCCGTCACGCCGCGCTCACCACTCTTCTCTCATTTTCTTCAGTCCTGTCTTCGCATCCACATCCCCCTTGATGATCTGAATGCGTTTAATTTCTTGTAATCCCCCTCATTCGATAATCGGCGATGGAAGCTCTTGGCGCAACCATTGCCTCGTCCACACCCGGATTGTGGTGACAGGCTTATAATCCTTGAAGATCGGGAGCGTGCGCCGTGATCGACCGTGTGCCGCGCGCATCCGTCAATTTGTCGCTGCCGGAAACCGTATAGTCATGGCCTCGATGCCGGAGGAGAGATATCCGCCCTCCTGTGTTGCAAAAATATTCCAGGACACGAATGGCGCCCTCCGGATTCTGCATTTCGGCACTGCAAAAAGGCTTGTCCGCCCTACCCAACATAGGGAGCCGTCCGGTGTCTTTAATCCCGGAAGGGAGACGATTTCATATTGATCTTCCGTTACACCCGCTGCTTTTGCACCGGCGTTGCTGCACGCTTATACCGCCGCAGTCCGCACTACGGCGATATTCTGCGAAGAGTCCCATCTTTTCTCTGATTTTTGGTTTCATCCACAAGGATGCCGGATCCATCAGGCCGTTGTCGTATAATTTTTAAACCATTCCCAGACCACCGCCGCGTCGTCCTGTGCATGCATAGCGCTTGCGTTTTCGTCGGTCAGAACCCTTCCTTGGCCCCCGCTGCCGCATGTGAGACAGTGCCCATGCGCGACATCACCGCTTCAAACGGATAAAAGTCGGTTTTTACTCTATCTTTCAGCGTCTTTAACACCTGATAATACCGTCCATGGTGGGCTCCTATCGTCTTGTAGTGATGCCCGCCTCCTTTTAAAAGCGTATTGTTTAACGCCACCACCTGTGTACTTTTGTTAAAAGCCGGCATGAACCTTTCCGTCTACCGTGATGTCCTTCCATTCTGCGATCGATATTACCGGTCAGGATCTTTGACTGCTTTTTTGTATTTGGTAAGATCCATCAGGGCATCTGTTGGATTAAATTCAAATATTGCGGTGCATTGAGGTAAATCAAATCATATTTTTCCCGCTGAAAGCTTCTGCATCAGGATCTTGTCGAAGTCGGAGCAGGCTTTCTATAGTCATCGTTAGCCCGGGTGGCATCCGAGAGTGCCTTCGAAGAGTTTCATCTCCTCTTCGTCTTTTTCCTCCGGTGACCGACGCGAGAATCCGCACACCCCCTGTGCCGGAAGGAAGTCATCTTTCTGCCCGTTCCCCGCCGTCTCTCCGGATTTCTCCGCAGCCGCCTCCTGATCCCCTGTCTTTGCTCCCGCAGACGTCTTTGTCTGCGCCCTGTCCGCCTCCGCAGCCGGCTAACAGGAAGGAAGCCATCAGAACACTGATCCACCTACTTTTCCTCATTTCATTACCCTCCCATGATTGTCAATTGATACTGTCTCATCAGACTGAGTATCTGTTTCACGACGTATAAACGATATAAAATATGTTTTATTCGCAGATCCTGTCTGCCGGAAAAATCGTGAAATTTCCCAAATTATTTTAAGAATTCTTGTTGAGAATTTATTCGAACGGAGTTGATAAAATATATTTTACGCTATTCGGTTGGGGAGGACTATCCGCAAAGGCAGGAGAGACCGGTCAGGCTTTGCGCCCGGGTTGTATTCTGACTTTCCCGCACCAGGAAGGGAGAGACCAGGCAGGCTCAGCACCTGGGTTGATTTCGACTCACCCTGCATCAGGGAGGGAGCATTTCGGATGAGATTGCACGGTATAGACAGATTTATCTGGAACCTCAGGGGATTTTCTCGAGCAGAGTATGCGAGCGGAGCCTTCCTCGGTGGACTTTCTTGCAAAGGTACAGGTCAGTTCCATCACGATCAACTCCGCCCTGGATCTGTTAAAGAAGAGGGCTTTTTATTCGCAGGATCAAAAGCAAAGGAAGCTGTGTCACAGCGCTTCCCGACAGCAAAGAAATGCAGGATTCTCCTCCCCGGAAGGTCTGCCCCTGATCAGGACTCATTTTAGAAACACATCTCTTCCTGCTTCGGGCTGGATCTCCTGTACGCCGCAGATCACATTTGCACAAAGAAAGGCTACCGCCTGATCACGATTCTCCTACGGCAACCGGGGAGAGAAAACGAAGAAATTGTAGTTTTTTGAGAAAACTGAGGGTATGCGGCATTATCTGCATGCCGGTTCACGGAAAAATATTTTAATACCGGTATGCTCCGTCTGGCTGCCGATCACTTCCCTGCCGTCCTGATTGATAAACAGCTGAAGGAATTCCCTATCCCCTCTGTCGAACCGACAACAGAGGATGCCACCGCTGCCTTGTTCGCTATCTGGTTTTCCCATAGAAGCGCCACATCGGTCTGATTACCGTGGACGATCCTTATACCTCTTCCGTTTCCGATCGAAAACAGGGATTTCTGGAAGCAATTGCGTCGCAAGCTTCCCGTCATGCCCATCTTAACGGTACGCAAGAAGGTCGAAAGTTCCATCTTTTCTTATCAGGCCGATGAAGAATGTGAAAAAGGCAATTGAAGACTACCTGCATCGCCACCCTGAACCTCGACGCGGTCATCATTACCGAGTACGGTCTGGCCCATATCTAAAAGCCCCCAGAGAAGAGTGGGCACGACTCAATCTAACGATCTGCTGCGTGGACGAAGACTACCTCTCCCCGGAGGAACCCGCTTTCACACACATCCGTCAGAATGAGCCCGTCATCGCCAGGGCCGCCATTCGTCTCTCTGATCGAGCAGATCGAAAAGCGGGATGATCACGCACCGGAAAGCTGCCTGATCCCCGGCATCTTGCAAGAATCGACCCCTACTGCTCTCCCCATGTTAAACACGCGGATGCGGTGCTCACGTTCTGATAAACTCCCTCCACCATGCTGTCATTCAGGCGGTAAGCGTAACTTCCTTCGGTGGACAAATACCCCTGGCATGCTCTGTCAGGGCATCTAAAGAGGCGGTTGCAATATTCACCCTGCGGATGCCGTTTTGCACTACAGCGCCTGAAATCGTCATCCGTAATCCCGGATCCCCATGCAGGACCGTGGTTTAGAGCTGCTACTTGCAACTCTTTCAGTCTTTCAAAATTGAGCTTCGGTGTACCTGTATAATGTCCGTGTGCATTGCCAATTGCCACCGCCAACGCATCGATATCCGCTTCTTGCAAAGCGCACCGCTTCTTTCACCTCCGTGTAAGCAATTTGCTCCACTTCATCGGTCGCCTCCGCGCCGCCGACACTCCCCTAACTCCGCTTCTACCGACGCCCCTGTAACGTCTGGCCATTTCGCTGCCGCATTGGTCACCCTGATATTCTCCGAAAGCGGCAGTCTCGATCCGTCCATCATAATAGAGGTGAAGCCGTAAGACAGCGCCTCTTCGATTTTTCCAGCGTCAGTCCATGGTCCAAATGCACAGATCGGTACTGCTGCATCTTTCGCCGCCTGCACCATGAGGAGGACCGATGTAGTCCCAACGGCGTGTTCCTTAGCCTTCCTTCCGCAATCTGGAGAATCACCGGCGTCTCTCTTCCTGCGCCGCACGGATGGTCCCCATCACCATCTCCATATTGGCACAGGTAAAGAACCTACGCCCTCTCCTCTTTCTGCGCCTGCTCGAATAATTCCCTCAGCGTGGTCAGCATCTTCTTCCCCCATCTGCGACTTTCCACTCCTAATGCCATCTTTATGATGTCATCTTTGTGATACTTCTATCACAGTATAGGGTTTTTATCTTATTCCGTCAATATTTTTGGGTAATTTATTATTGTATTTTGGTCATATTTATGTGGAACTCGTCGAGATCGGCTTGATTTGTGACGAGAGCGCTTGAAACCAAATTAAATCTGATGGTCCAGTATCCAATTCAGCAGTTGGTTAAACGAAAGGTTTCCTGCGGCGACTTGCAAAAATGTATCCGACAATTCTTTTGTGTATATCTAAGTTCAATCCGATCTCAGCGCAAGGAAAACAATCACTGCGTGTGCCTCCGATCCGCTTTATTTCCATCTAGGAAGGCATGATTCTTTGTCAGTCCCATGCCAAGACGTGCAGCCTTTTGTTGAATTGAAGGGTATACATCCATATCCTCGAAAGACTGAAAAGGTGCGAGAGCCGACTCAACAATCTCTCATCTCTCACCCTGCGGAACCTCCTGTTTCTGCGATTAGCTGCGTGTAAAAAGAAGAATCTGCTCCTTGGAGAGAACGATCATTTGGCAAGCTCCTCCTAGGCTTTCACGATTCTCGATCGAGCCTCTTTGACAAGGCAAGAATATCCTGGTCTGACTGCAAGCTGCCTCTCTCTGCCTGATGAAACTCAACCAAAAAGATACCGGGGAGAATTGTTTTAAGAATCACAACAGCACCCTTCTCATCGACCATGCGAGCAACCTTAGAAAAATTCTGATCTCGCTTCCGTAATAGAAACCAAGTTCTCCGTATTCACTGTCATTGCTAAATACCCTCCTGTGCATGGATAATAGACATAACCATCAAAAACGACCTCCATCAATGCAAGCTGACATGACTTGCATTCAGATGCCTTCGACACTCGATTATCCAATAATTATAGATAATTTCTAGGTTGAATTCAACCTAGTTTTAAGCGTTTGACTCGCTCTAAATCCAAGAATCAGATATTCTGATCCCACGTATCTATTGATTTATCCGAGTATAGTTCTAAAAAGCATTTTTATACCATCGGGTGCTTGCGTATTTCGTCAATATTTTGAGCAATTTATTATTGTGTTTTGGTTATGTTTATGCGAATTCGTCAGATTGGCTTGATTTTTGGAGAGCCTTTTCCGTAGAATAAAAGCTATGAAAGAGAAGAGAATTTCCCAATTAGAAGAGTATATCCGCAAGAATGAAGTGGTCACAATTGAGGAACTTTTGGATACTTTTCAGGTTTCCGTGAACACGATCTCGAAGAGATTTGAATCAGCTGAGCGATATGGGCATCATCACGAAGATTTACGGAGGCGCCAGAAGCGCAGAAGTCACAGAAAGTACCGGTGCGCTGCTTCCCTATCCGGAACGGTTTACGCAACACTCGAAGAGAAGACCCGCATTGCCAGAGCGGCATCGAAGTTGGTTCATGAGAACGATACGATCTTCCTGGATACCGGAACCCCTACCGTTCCCGTACTGGGTTTTTATCTCATCGAATCATATCACCGTCATTACAAACAGCATCTATGTACTGCAGAGCAGCATCAATTATCGCAGTTCACCACGATTGCGCTGCTGGGTGTTGTCGCCAAGGCCGCTTCCCTCGTAGTGAAACAATGCCTGTCGGCGATTCAAATCTATCATATCAACAAGGCTTTTCTTTGCCTGCACTTCCTTTTTCTGGAAGCAGGTAAGCAACGCCTCCTCGAGGAATATGCGTCAGCAGGCGGTGCTGCAGAACAGCAGCGAGCATATCCTGCCGGTAGACAGCAGCAAATTTGACCGTTCTCTCTCCTTACCTGTGCAAAGCCCGATGCTTTTCAGCACATTATTGCGAGACAAAAATCCGGATGACAGGTATCTTCGTTACTTTCGAAGATCATGCATCCGGCTCCTTGTAGAGGATTCCTGAATCAGGTCCCATCTTTGACAGTTGAAAATCAATATCCTCTGTGAAGCCTCTGTTTATGCGGCTTGCAGAGGGTTTTGTCTTCGTTTTATTTTTGTGGTATTTTTATCTATTTTTGCTTTTTCTTCTGAATTGTTTTCATATCCTGCTTTTGTGATGAATTATAGTCTGTGCGGAATCCGCACGCATTATGTAAAGCATCCGACAGTTTATCTCGCTTATAAAGCGGTATGTATCCCTCGTTCTTGCACACTGCAAAGTCCATACAAAGCGTAAGACTCACCAAACATTATAGACTCATGTACCACATTATCTATTGAACTACAACGAATCTGATTTACGTACTCCTTAGTAGCCATATAAAAATCGTCTCAAGGTCTATGATTCCGCTGTTGAAGCTGCTCCAGTCCCTCGTAAATAGTATTCTCCAAAGTGAAGATGTCCATTGATGAATGCAGGTGATATAAGAGACCTGACGCCTCAACATATGATTTGGCACCCATAACTGTCAGCATATTCAATCTGCTCAAGAATCAGTCCCAATACATCTAAATCATATTTATGTACTTGTTGGTATATAGCATTAATCTTTCTAAGTTTTGTAGAGAAATATTCTTTTGGAGCATTTAACGGTCAACAAGCATAAACTATGTCAAAAATATATGTTGATTATACATAATATTTATGCTATATTGATCTCAATATGACTAGATGGAGGTATTATGGGAAGGCAAAATACGATTTAACTGTATGATGAAGATATCAACCAGGACAAACTCCGCGATATTGCCCTTGCAAACAACCGGTCGGACAGTAATATGGTAGAATATCTCATCGATAGTATCCAAAAGAGCAAAATGAAAGCAAGAAGGATAACGCCTCAGGCATAAGGTCTGAGCAAGAGGTCGAAAAATGAGTAATTTGATGACAAATATATTAAATACAAACCGTATCGAGCTTACAGAGTCGGCTTTAGGCGAACGACAACGATTATCTGAGTAGAACATGACGATTTAGTTGTCGAATGCCGGCATTAAGTTCTATCTGGACGATTTTGGGACAGGATACTTTTCTTTTGGAGCGTATCACAGAGCTTCCATTCTCCGTAGTAAAGTTGATAAATCACGTTGTACAGCGCTATCACTAACGAGAAGACGGATAGACTGGTAAGCGGTCTAGTACCTTTGCTCAAAGACGACGGTTTCGTAGCGCTTGCTAGAGGTGTTGAGAATATGGGACCAACACGAATACAGCGTTCATGTCGGATTTGATTACATCTCATGGATTCCAGTGGGCGAAGCCGATGCCGATTGATGAACTTTTAACGGAAGGACCACACCCGTATCGTACATCCAGACGATGGCGAGACTGATACAACTGAATTTTTGCCCGTCGTAGCCACATTGTTCATGGGGTTCTTTTTAGGTGATCAATAAGAAATACGAGCCAACGCTTACAGCTTTATTCAAGGCTATGTTCTTCTTATTGATTGCTACTGATAATAACCGATAACACGGATTATTACATGTATGACGCAGGTTCAACGTATATATTGCACCAGGCGATTGCAGTCATAGGTTTCAATGTGAGGATACTCATATTGCTACGACTTGTAACGATAATGGATCACCAATATTACCGGCAGAATCAGAAAGGTAGCTGTAGCTACCCATGGTTCTGAATTTTTGTATCTTGATGCCGTCATTTAAGACTCATTTGGTATTCTGGTATGACGAGTGGAGTATACCAGAGAGGTCCCGTTGGATATTCGTCCTCATATAGCAATGGCAGCGTATCTTATATATGGCATTTTTCTGCAGCGCGGCATCCCGAAAAGGCCAGAAAAATGAGTGCTACATCATTGCCATTGAAGAGATTCTCTGTGTGTTTGGTACACTGCAGAGTTAAATTACAACGTCAGGGGAACTTGATTGGTGTAATTGCACTCAACATTACATTTTTATTATCTGTACTTGCATATCTGTAAGTTCTATACGGACCCCCTTACAGGGCACTTTAACCGTGCAAGCTTTTATGCAGACATGCAGCAACATGCAGAAAAATTACAGCCATTTACAGTATTGACTTAAATGGCCTAAACAAGCCAACGATACGCAGGGACATCAGGCAGGCGATGCGCTTTTTGAAGAATACGACTACATTGATGCAGAAAGCATTGTTACCACATTGTTATCTCGTATCGAACAGGCGGCGATGAGTTTGTTATCCCTGTGCATTGGCCTTGGTCGTATGCAGATCGGACAGATGACCAGTCGACTGTTTGATGCTCAAAGAACGGTTGCAACTTTTGCGTTTGGAATAGTCTCGAACTTGCAGAGAACCCACATAAGACTTTCAAACTTGCAGATGACGCAAATGTACTTAAACAAATGTAATATGAAAGCCCTGCAGGGCACAGTAAGCATTCCCCACCGGCTCAATTGTATATCCGTAGTCGAGTCTTTCTCAATATCGAATACAAAGGATCGTAAATGCCTTAGCAATGGACATCCTGCCCGTAACCTGTTCATTGATATCCACCCTAACGACGTCCACCCTTGCTTCGGCTATGTCCTTCCACTACCGGGCGGACCCCGACTTGCACTGAGTTAGAAACGTGCGCCGCTGGGCGCACAGCAAAGCAGGAGCCCACAAATGGCTTGGTTAAGCCGTTTGTGGGCTCCTCACACTTAATCAACTGTCAAACTCGGGATTATCTACTAAACAGTTATATGCGGTTTTATTTTTCATAATTATCGCAAACCAAGATCATAAAATCAGCAGGATTATGCCAATTACTTTAAGAACTTTCATAAGATCACCACGCATTTCCAAGTGTTAGATGGGTAAGAAAACTGCGGTTGAATTTTTCTGGTCCATGGAATCACCTCCATTTCTTAACAAGAAAAATCATACACAAAATTCCAGCTATTTTCACCATGCACCGGATCCATCATGGATATCCTCCTGTCGGAATCAGACCAAATCATTCGTCCGTTTCTGCCATTTCTCCAAAAATCCGGTTAATGATTTTACATCCAACCTTGTGCATACGTCACTGCATTTTGCGCAGTAGTCCTTGGCTATTTCAACAAATCCGTCCAATTCGCCTTCTGCAATACTTGTTCCGGATCATCAAAATCGATTCCTCCGTATCCATTGTCCCATGCATTTCTGGCATACACTGTCATTCTTTCGTAACTGCCAAAGTTCCTCCTTTCGGTCAGTCCCTGATCATCGGTATAACTGCAGAGAGCAAACATTTCCAGTTGTGACGCATTCGCAGGATTCATACGCTTTACATGCACATCGTAGGCTCCGGATGCCTTTTCCACAAGCGACGCTGACTCGAATCACCGGGTCTTCTTTCCGTTGAACTGTCCGCATAAGTCGCATTCATACAATAAAACATTGTTTTTACTGTAGGGATCGCCGCTGCTTCCAAGACCTTTTTCCTCCGGGTTTTGATGTAGAAACTTCGCAGCCGACGTAATCAGCAGCGTCTGTCTTTCTGTCTCCGGTCTTCTTGTATGCCGGCTTCTGGTAAGAATACATGTTGCCACTGTACCGGATCAATCAGTGGATATCCTCCTATCGGAATCAGACCAAATCATTCGTCCGTTTCTTCCATTTCTCCAAAAATCGTTACATGATTTTGCATCCAACCCCTGCGCAAACGTCACCGCATTTGGCGCAGTAGTCTTTGGCATTTCAACAAATCCGTCCAATCCATCTTCTGCAGTACTTGTTCCGGATCCCTCAAAATCTACGCCACCATATCCGTTATCTCTTGCATTTCTTGCGTATACCTTGATTCGATGATTAACTGCCAAAGGTTCTTTCAAGGTCAGCCCTGATCATCAGTATGGCTGCAGAGGCAAACATTTCCAGTTGTGACGCATTCGCACGGTTGACGCGCTTACACATGCCACATCGTAGGCTTCGGCGCATGTCCATTCGTGACCCATTGACCAGATGCGCGGATCTTCTTCCGTTGAGACAATCACGCATAAAGTCGCATTCTTTCAATAAGACATTGTGCCACTATGCAGGGCATCGTTGCTGCCCAGGCCCTTTCCTACAGGTTTTTGATGTAGAGACTTCTGCCGCCGACAGTCTTCAAACAAAAGGCATCCGTATCTCCGGTCTTTGTGTGCCGGATTTTGATAAGAAAACATGCGTGCCGTGTGCGAGGTCAATCATGAATAACCTCCTGTGTTTCTATCCGATCAATTTTCACCTTGGCGGAGAAAAGAATGTTTGTGTCTTTCTCTGTTGCTGTCTCCAGCTGCATCATAACATATTTTATGAGTGTTTTCGATAAATTTTTATTGATTTTCTTATCCTGATGCTATTGGTCGAAATCGATGCCTGTCGATTTGTGCTCCTGGTCAAACGGCTCTTTCAAACAAATACGCTCGTATTTGCAGCGAATGCATTTCAGGCGCGGCGTATGAAAGTGAATTATAGATGCATTTTTGAAATAGGGACTCTTCCCTTATTTATTGGTTCGTCCTAGATTGCATCAGCTACTGGATGTCTTCCGGCTCGGATGCCCAGAATTTCCATCTCCTTGATCGTGCCGTCTGAAAAAGACGTTGGCGAGGAGACATGCGATCGCTACTCTTGGGATCCAGGCGATCCTCTCGGTCACGGCTCCACTCTTCCCGCACAGGAGTCTACCACCTGGAAAAACTTGTTGATGTCGCAAATGTTCTGTACGTCATGTGTTCGATCCTTTCCGATCTTCTCGATTCTGTGATTTTTACCGATACACTGGTTGTCGCAAAGGTCACTTTCGGTCGCTCTTGTTCCGTCATACGACGGTGACTTCCGGCTTCTGCCTTCTCTCTCACTGAGTCGATGAGTCCTGCATTTCCAGTCAAGGTATGCCTCGTCAAAGCGCTCAGAGCCCTCACACATTCCTGCGCTGCGTCCTTGTTGTATACAGCATCGCCAGATCAGGAACAGGCGAAACGCGGATGGTTCGCTTCGATTGCCCGATCTCCGGTTTCGATGTGATATCCGCGGTGCAGATTTAAGTGCGTCCGACATGTAGCATCCCCATGGCGCCGTTGTCGAAAGAAACATCGCAATCCCGCTCTCACCTGTCGCAGGCGGCAAACTCCAGGTGCTTGAAGGTAGAGCCAAGGGCATACACCTCTTTCGCCTCTGCGCGCCCAGAAACCAACGCATCAGATCCGCGTCGTGAGGCCATGTCGATAAAGGAGTCCGCCGGAGTCGATTGCGCGTCTGATCGCTCGTTTACGGATTCGGATCAATGCCGGTCGCGTCCTGCAGATACGGTTTCCGATAGCGCTCTTTCTTCAGCGATCTTTTTCTTCCTACGCATACGCACCGAAGGATTCCCTTAACGGCGCATGAAGCGAGGAAAAAGACCGATCCGGATGCGCCTCCGCGCCTCCGCCTCCCTGCCATTCCTCAGCGTCACGCCCAGAGGCTCTCACAGAACACATGCTTGCGCCACGCGCAGGGCGCTCGCGAGCTGCTGCATGCTCGCTGGTGGTCACGATGGCAACTGCATCAGGTCGGTGCGATCATCTGATCAAAGTCGGTATGAACCTCAGATGCGAGTTCTAGCAAAAGTAAGCTCTTCCTCCACGATGGAGCAGGCTGCAGCTCAACCGCACCGGAATCCCGAGTAGGCAGATTCCGGGCATGTACCCTTCCCAGTCTCAATCCGGCTTAATTCCCACTTTCGAGTTCTTTCACTGGTTTCCTCCTTTACCGGTCCAGCTGCAGTCCGGCGTGATCGATTCCATTTTGCCGGGTCCATTTCAGCGATTCGTCTGCCTGTCCTCTGAGGATCAAGCTTTTGCCTTCAGTCTGGACGCTTTTTCCATGTGTTCACGGGTCACATCCCAGCAGAACTGGCTCCGATGATGAGCAGGCAGCGCAGGTTCTGAATCGAGGAGGCGACGGCAAGAGAAGCGTAAGACCGTTCGCAGAACCGGAAATGGTGAGCGCACCAGCGTGGTGCTGCCGAACATGGTGCGCCTGCCGCCCCATGGAAGGAAGCGCCTCCACGATGATACGAGGCGGCAATCGCATCGGTATCATGGGCACAGATGACGTGCATCAGCGCCGTTGCAGATCCCGCTTCGCCGATGGATGCGATGCCGGCGAGGGAGACGTAACGACCGGAGAGGTGTGAAAGGATGAGACATTGGCGGAGATTGATGCCGGAGAGGTCTGGTCGCCTCCGGGTTTCCTCCGCGCAGTAGATGCACTTCTGCCTAGCGCCGTTTTGGTTAGCGGACGTGCATCAGGATATAGATCAGAATCACAATGACCAAAGCTGACCAGGAATCCCTTCGCATGGTGGAGAGCCAGAGCCAGACGGTCCGTTGATTCCCGGAAAAAGAGATCATCTTGGGAAGCGGTCTGCAGCAGCGCTGCGCCCCGAAACCACATTTTCCTTACCCAGGAGGTCGATGCAAAGGGATGCGGCAGATGCAGTCTGGTTAACAGCGAGCCGTTCGCCATGCCGACCAGGGTGCCGGTTGAAAGCGCCACGACGAGTCAGGACAAAGAGTTGGTCACTCCTCTGGTCACCAGGAAATCCGCGCCACGGCAGCAAAAGTGGCGTGGCGCCTACCGAAAGGTCGATGCCCGCGCCAATCAGGCAGAGCAACGTTCCGGTGGACAGGAGGGCGTTCAAAGGTGGTCTGCTTTAAAATCGACATCATATTGTCAAAGTTCAGGAAAAGATTCGGCGATGCCAGGGCGAGAATCACAAAGAGAATGAGTAGTGCGCCGAACGATCGCATAGGACATGATATTTCCTTTTTCTTTTCATCTTAAACCTCCCACGCTGCTTTCATAATGGTTTCACTGAGTTGAATGCATCTTCATCACAGTTTCATGCTTCGGTGATATGACCGCCCCTCATGACGATGACCCGGTCGCTCATGCCGAGGGACTCCGGCATCTCCGGAAGAGATCATGATGACACTTCCCCTCTTTTCACTAACTTATTCACGACCTTGTACACCTCTGCCTTGGCGCCGACATCGATGCCTCTGGTGGATTCGTCAAAACATAAATATCCGCGTCGTGTTCACCCATTTCCCGAATCACGACCTTCTGCTGGTTTGCCGCCGGAGAGTTGTACCACCGCCTCATCAGAGGTCGCCTTGGTGGCTTAAATCCCTTGACATTCTGTTCTCCACTTTCGCTGCAGTCTCATCAGAAAAAGTCCCTTGGCAAAGCTTACCCAGGAAAAACTGGCCAGTATCGTGTTAGTGCAATGGATTCCGGAGGACCAGTCCTGTCCCTTTCTGTCTCACGTCAGCGATGCCGTTCCGGATCGCGTCTCGCGAAACGATTGATCTCTACTTCCTTGCCCTTGATGTAAATCTTGCCGCTCGTGATTTTGTCCGCTCCGAAGATGGCGCGCATGGTTTCCGTCCTGCCCGCACCGACCAGTCCCGGAGAAGCCGAGGATCTCTCCGCCGTAAGGCGTCAAACTAGGAAATATCCTGCAACACCCTCTTCGTTCCAAATGCTCCACTTTCTGCGTCGGTTCCTTGCTTCTTACGTACTCCTTCCGGAGACTGGTTGTCTAACGACCTGCCGACCATGGCTCGAATCGAGGAATCATTATCCCACTTCGGTTCGTATCTCTGGTTTTCCAATGAGATTCGCCGTCGAATGACGGTCACACAGTCTGAAGCTCAAAACAGCTCGTCGGTTTATGAGAGACAGATGATGCCGATCCCTTTGCACCTTCAGGTCTCTGCAGGTTTCCATCAGCACTGCGCCTCTTCTCCAAGAGAGGAGGTCAGCGCTCATCATTATGATCATCTTCGCGTCAATGAGAACCGCCTTGGCGATCTCCATCATCTGCTGAGATTCATGCCGAAACTCCCCGCCGGAAGCGTCGGATCGATCTCCTGCGCGGGATCTCATGACTGCTGCTGTTTTCCGGTGCATGGTCGGATGTTCAAGAAGGCCGTTTTCTTTTTCAGCCACTTATTGATATATATTGTCGGTCACACTCAACTTGGCGGTTCCGTGTTTAATTCCTGATACACGCAGGCGATGCCCACGCTGCTGGAATCGTTGGGGTTCTTGATGCGAGGGTTTTGCCCTCGCGATCTCCCCCTCATCGCCTCGCCACGCGCGGTTAACACCTTGGTCAGGGTGGATTTTCCACGCGCCGTTCTCCGATTAGCCCAGGATCTCCCCTGCTTTTTACGTCGATATGCATATCGTGAAGTGCGACCACACCGGAAGGAAGCAGCGGCGGTCGCATGATTCGCTCTACCACATGTTCACTGCCCATTCGATGTCCTTCCTGTTTCATCTGCAAACTTGGTTTGTCATGGCGGCTCGTCTTTTGGCACTGCTTTTTCTGCGGATCAGTGATTTTGAAAAACGAGACCACCCGCTCTACAGGCGAACGGTTCCTACAATGACTTTCCCTTTACATTTGCTAAATGTAGCCTTTTAAGGTGTGCAGTCTCTTCTGGGCATTGTCATGATGATGACCGAGCAACCGGAATCAATGAACTTCTCGGTTTCTCGCCCTTGGTCGCCTTCACAGCCGCCTCAACCGCCTTGTATCCCATATCGCATGGCTTCCTGTGCGACAGACATGGGTCTCTTCGCCGGCCAGAATTGCGTTGCAGGCGGGACTGAATGCCGTCAAAGACCGATGAAAAGCGTATTCTTATGGGCGCATGTTCACGCTGCCGCACAGGCCGCCGCCATCGCCATATCGTCGTTGTTGCTTTACACAATGGCCAAGGCCTACCGGATGGTTCTGCATCACCGCTTCCATGCGGGTCACCCGCTTTATCGGCAACGGCGATCCGCATACTGGATCTCATCCTTTAGGGTTATCGCCGCCAGCACCGTTGATTCCTGTCACTGGCCATTCAGCTGGCGGTCGCCGTTCCGTCTCCTGCGCCGGAAAGTCAGACGGCGCCAGCTCTTTCCAGCCGGCGGCCTTGGCTGCTTCCTGCCTTCTCACCGCCACCATCTTGGCGGCATCTTCGTGCCGGTTCCCACAAGGGACGGGATTTCCGGTGCTTCAATATTGGTATCTGCCGCCACGATCGGCTTGGTCTGTCCCTTGATCAGATTGGCGGCAGCCAGATCTCTGCCTGCCAACGGTGCCAATGACATGCAGGCGGAATATGCGCCCGAATTCAAATCGGTTTCAATCATGTTCTGCTGTTCGTCATAAAGCCGTTTCCACTGGTTTGCGCCGCCGACATCACCTTCGCTTCCGGGTGATCCTTGCCATATGCATTTGCCCCGCCTGCACCAGCTCCAGTATTCCGAAGCCGTCGTCTTTAAGATCCGCATCGACACTGACTTCGCCCGCCTGACCGGATGCCTGTGCCTGCGACGCGGCGCTGTCGTGCGGAGCTTGCGCCCTGATCGGCTGCCTGTGTGCTGCTGTCCTGTTTTGCGGACGAAGTCGCCTCCCGCAGCCATCAGGCTCATTCCAGCAATCCTGCCAGAAGTACAGAAACCACTTTCTTTTCATGTATTTGCTACGTTCAGATCGAAACCCCTCCTCATAGCCAGACCGATTGTGATATAATGATTATCAGTATTTGGGTGAATCGGTTTCTAGTTACTCAATTAAAGTTAGATTCTGGTTAACATTGGTTAAGTTTAGACGATTTTATACTACCTGTCAATAAATTTGATTCGGTCTTGATCATGTTGTGAGTCGACACATTTTGATATTCTTTGTCAAAACGGACTGACAAGGCAGCCATGAAAAAAACAGGCAACCCTTGAAAAGACCAAGGCAAACCTTGAAAACAAAGGCAACCCTTAAAAAACCGAGCAACCCTTAAGCAGGCAACCCTTAAAACCAAAGGCAACCCTTAAAAACCAGGCTAACCCTTAAAAACCAAGAGACTGCCTTTACGACCGAAGGAGGACCATCATGTGCCTATCTTCTCCTCTATGCTTTTCTGCTGTCTGATTGCATTTATTTTTGGGGATGCCGGTTTCGGAATCCTGTCTCGAACCCTGCTCTCCGTCCTCTTGCCAAAACCGTGATTTCCTTCCCTTCTACCGTTACTTTCTTCCTGAACCTGCATCGGTCGGAACAGGGACCGCTTCCGCAAGGACATCCCGTTTTACCGATTACCTTCTTTGTGCTGGCGGGAACCATACCGGGCACCCGCACCTCTTACTCAAATACGGCAGTCCGGTTCTAAGCTTCTTCTCCAGGCTGCTTATCACCGGTCTTGGAATCGAAATGCTCAGCAAATGCGGGAATAAAGCCCAAAAAGAGGCACCAGAATGACTGCTCGCAACTCTTCTTTTCTTTACCTCCGGCATCTGTGCCGGTTGTTTCAACATCAATCTTTTATTTCTTGCCTATCTGGAACGGAGTCGTGAAGACCGGGACACCTTTCGCTTCTGCACCTGCTGTCTTTCTCTTTGAGGTCTCTTTCGCCTTCTCCTCTATGCGGCGAGTTTTTTTACCGAAAGACTCTTCTGCTCTCTGCGGTGATACTGCCTGCTTCCCCAGTCGGGATGCAGATCAGTTCTTCTGGACCTGCAAATCCCAGCAACAAAGCTTCTAAAGATCATCATTCTGCTCTTTATCGCAGGCGGCGCATCAGCACGCTGATTCACAGTGCCTGCAGCTACGTTGTGGAATCTATGTACGGCTGACTTTATCACTGTATTCTGCCTTTATAACGATAGCTGGATTTGTAACTACGTCGTCTGTGGCTCCAACTGCCTTACAGGTCAGTCGAACGCTTCCAGGTGCCAACCATTCTGTTTGTAACTACTCATCAAACCAGTACGTGTAACAGTCTTTGCTCTGGTAAGGCAGCCGTCTTCAGCATACAGATCTCCAAGGAATCCTTGTTGCCGGAGAAGGGGTAAGCCGTCGTACCGGAATGCCGACGTTAATACCCACCATGCCGCCGTCGATACTCCATGGCAAACTTTCTGAATAGTAATAACTGGAAGTGAAAATGCAGGAACCGTTGGCGAAGGGATTCTTGTTCATCACGGATTCCTCTTCGTAGTTCTTGACCCTCTTGATGCAGGTCACGGGTCCGAATCTCCTGATCTCCACGCTCATCGGGCTTCATGATCCAGAATCGTCGGTCACTACACAAAAGAAGCCTTTCGCAGCCCGGAACCTGATGTCTCTTCCGTCAGCTTCCAGCTCTGCACCTTCGTCGTTCCTTTCTGATCCGCCGCAGACCTTCTTTTTGTGTTTCTCGATACCACCGGTCCTAACTGCGTTTTCTTCTTTTATAAACTCAGCCGACGACGTGCCTGCGCCTTCTTCTTCAGCAGTGCCACAAACTCATCCTGTCTCTCCTCCCACCGACAACCGGGCGCCATGCATCTCACCTGCGCAGCCGTAGGTGGGTGTTGATGATCGCATTGGTTGCCGCCTCCCAAATTGGCGTCTGCCAGGAGAAAGCGCGATTTACTTTGCCTCGCACTGCGACTGCACCCGCTTGCGGTAGGCGGCTGCAACGGAATAGATAACGCCACATCCGTCGTGCCGACAAGGTCACCGCCTTGATCCTGGATCGGTCGCAAGATCTCCGCTTCGCACGGTTGGAGGTCTGGGTTCACGACTCCTTCAGAATTTCCTTCCTCGTAAAGTTCCAGCATCCGGATGGAGGTGAGAGCGTCTGGCTGTTTAACACCACGGTATTACCGCGAGCAGCAGGGTAAGCGGAACCATCCAGCCCCACGGAATCATCGCGGAAATTCATCAGGACAATCCCACTACCACCCCCAGGAAACGGTAACTGGCGGTATCGCAACTCCCGTTACGCTGCTGGCAGCATCGCCTGAATCGCCTTGGAAATGCACCAAGCCTCTTCGGTCGGCTCGATTGCCTTCTGCATCTCCTCTGGCTTCATTCAATGTTTTCCCGAGTTCCTTGGCGCAGAAGGTGGAAAGTTCCTCATATGCGCCTGGAACCTCTCCCTTAAAGAGATATTGCACCGTTTGAAACGGACAGCCCGTACGCAGGAAAAGCCGCCTGTGCGGAAGCAATCGCCTCTTCCTTTTCGCCTGTGCACTGCGACACCTCTGCAATAACCTCTCCGGTGGAAAGATCCGTCACCTCCATGTATTTCCCGGAAGACGATGTTTTTCCACTCTCCGTCCACACGTAACCGTAGCGTTTCACTTCTGCCATAACCCTCTCCTTTCCTTTTCATTCATTTCGTTTTAAATCGTGGTATATTTTGATTGTCAGAATCAAATTTTGTATGTACAGTATGTTCGGGTCCGAATGTTATGTCAATGAAAATATTATTCTGATTATCAGCCAATAATATTTTATTTTTATTGACCCGTTTGAAATTCCGTTTTTTATACTGTTGTCAAGTCTCGGAGATCGAGCGTCGAACGGCACCAATCTCCTATGACCAAACGGAGGAAGCAGATGCCTTGGATAAAAGAAACACCAGAAAACGCAGAAGATCAGCGCACCAAGAAGGGCGCAAAAGCTGTACCAGATTGCACGCAAGCAACATTTGCGCGAGCACTGTTTCCGGACGCACAAGCACGCTGCAAGTCTTTCATCGGTCGGGCTCCTTTCCATCGCCGTGCCTCTCCAGGCAACGAAGCTACGTAAGACGACCGATCTCCACTAGAACTATGAAGATGACGCAATGACTCTAGCAATGCGTAACTGA
>BNJU01000670.1_pt1 | contig 58229 bp, 68 predicted proteins | sample 8539281 | NCBI WGS metagenome assembly BNJU01 (sample SAMD00202456, study PRJDB9452) | human saliva metagenome | isolation source: human saliva | place: Japan
ATGAATTTCACTGCGCCTTCGTTGGCAAGGGCGGCGGCTTCGAGGTCGGCTTTTGGATGCGTCGGCGGCGACGGTGATTTTGCCGCGCAGTTTGCCGTTGACTTGAACCATCACTTCGATTTCGGATTTGACCAAAGGCGGCTTCATCGACGGTCGGCCAGCCAGCTTCCCACAGTTTTCGCGCTGTTCAATTCGCTCCACAGGGTTTCGCAGATGTGCGGCACGATGGGCCACAACAGGCGTACGGCGGTTTCCAATACTTTCTTGGGCGACGGCGCGGCCTTGTTCGCTGCCGGTGTCGGTTTTGTCGTATTGGTTGAGTAGTTCCATCACGGCGGCGATGGCGGTGTTGAACTGCTGGCGGCGACCGTAGTCGTCGCTGACTTTGGCGATGGTGGCATGTAGTTTGTGGCGCAGGTCTTTGAGTTCTTTAGACAAACCGTCTTGGTTGCCTGCAAACGCTTTGACCGCGCCGCCTTGCTTCAGGTATTCGTAAACGGTGCGCCACAGGCGGCGCAGGAAGCGGTGCGCGCCTTCGACGCCGCTGTCGCTCCATTCGAGGGACTGTTCGGGCGGTGCGGCGAACATCATGAACAGACGGGCGGTGTCCGCGCCGTAGGCGTTAATCAGCTCTTGCGGATCGACGCCGTTGTTTTTGGACTTGGACATTTTTTCCGTGCCGCTGATGACGACGGGCAGTCCGTCGGCTTTGAGGACGGCGGAAACGGGGCGGCCTTTGTCGTCGAAAGTCAATTCGACATCGGCGGGGTTGATCCAGTCTTTGCCGCCTTTGGCATTTTCGCGGTAGTAGGTTTCGCAGACGACCATGCCTTGCGTCAGCAGGCGTTCAAACGGTTCGTCAACATTAACCAAGCCTTCGTCGCGCATCAGTTTGGTGAAGAAGCGCGCGTATAAGAGGTGCAAAATGGCATGTTCGATACCGCCGATGTATTGATCGACTGCGCCCCAGTATTTCGCGGCTTCAGCCGATACCATGCCTTCTGCGAATTTAGGAGACATATAGCGGAAGAAATACCAGCTCGATTCCATGAAGGTGTCCATGGTGTCGGTTTCGCGTTTCGCCGCGCTGCCGCAGCATGGGCAGGTGGTTTCGTAAAACTCAGGCATTTTTGCCAAAGGCGAACCCATGCCGTCGGGTACGACGTTTTCAGGTAGGACGACCGGCAGTTGGTCGGCAGGGACGGGGACGTCGCCGCATTTTTCGCAATGGACGATGGGAATCGGGCAGCCCCAGTAGCGTTGGCGCGAAATACCCCAGTCGCGCAGGCGGTATTGGGTTTTCGGTTCGCCCTGCGTCTTGGCTTTGCAGCTTGGCGGCGATGGCGTCGAATGCCGTCTGAAAATTCATGCCGTCCAAGTCGCCACTGTTGACCAATACGCCGTTTTCTTTGTCGCCGTACCATTCTTGCCATTGGTTTGCGTCGAATGTGTTGTCGCCGACGGCAATGACTTGTTTTTTAGGCAGATTGTATTTGGTGGCGAACTCGAAATCGCGTTCGTCGTGCGCTGGAACCGCCATCACCGCGCCGTCGCCGTAGCCCCACAAGACGTAGTTGGCAATCCACACTTCCAGCTTGTCACCGTTGAGCGGATTGACGACGTAGCGGCCGGTCGGCACGCCTTTTTTCTCCATCGTCGCCATATCGGCTTCGGCAACCGAGCCGGCTTTGCATTCGGCGATAAATGCCTGCAATTCGGGTTTGTCGGCGGCTGCGGCGGTTGCCAGCGGATGCTCGGCGGCAACGGCGACATAAGTCGCGCCCATCAGCGTGTCGGGGCGGGTGGTATAAACTTGCAGGAATTTCGCGTAATCGCCTTCCAAGCCTTGTTTGCTGTCGTCTGAAACGGCGAAACGTACGGTCATGCCGCGCGATTTGCCGATCCAGTTGCGCTGCATGGTTTTGACTTGTTCAGGCCAGTGTTCCAGCTTGTCCAAATCATTGAGCAGCTCTTCGGCGTAATCCGTGATTTTGAAGTAATACATCGGGATTTCGCGTTTTTCAATCAACGCGCCGGAACGCCAGCCGCGCCCGTCGATAACTTGCTCGTTGGCCAATACGGTTTGGTCGACAGGGTCCCAGTTTACCGTGCCGTTTTTGCGATAGACGATGCCTTTTTCAAACAGCTTGGTAAACAGCCATTGTTCCCAGCGGTAGTATTCGGGTTTGCAGGTAGCGACTTCGCGCTCCCAGTCAATCGCAAAACCCAGGCTTTTGAGCTGGGTTTTCATGTATTCGATGTTGTCGTAAGTCCATGCGGCGGGGGCGACGTTGTTTTTCATCGCCGCGTTTTCCGCCGGCATGCCGAACGCGTCCCAACCCATAGGTTGCATGACGTTGAAGCCGTTTAAGAGTTTGAAGCGGCTCAATACGTCGCCGATGGTGTAGTTGCGCACATGCCCCATGTGCAGCTTGCCGCTGGGGTAGGGGAACATGGAGAGGCAGTAGTATTTTGGGTTTGGAAGCGTCTTCGGAGACGTTGAAAATACGCTCGTCGTCCCATTTTTTCTGCGCCGCAGGCTCGATGGCGGCGGGCTGGTAATGTTCTTGCATGGTCATTCTGTTTTTCGCTTGAAAACGTTGGAAAAAATAAAGATGGGATTATAGCAGGTTGTCGGGCCTGTCGGTTTGACAAAGGCCGTCTGAATGTTTGGATGTCGGAAAAGCACAATTTCAGACGGCCTTGAAAAATACTCGACTTGAGTTTTTTTGATACTCGCCCACATATCCCGACCCAGTTTGAAACTCATTCTAAAACACTATCAAAATTATGAGCACCCAAAGATTATTACGAAACCCTTGGTGTTGCCCGCAGCGCTAGCGACGATGAAATTAAAAAGCCTACCGCAAGCTGGCAATGAAATACCATCCCGACCGCAATCCCTGACAACAAAGAAGCGGAAGAAAAAAATTTAAAGAAGTCCAAAAAGCTTACGACACCTTGTCTGACAAGGAAAAACGTACCATGTACGACCAATACGGTCATGCCGCGTTTGAACAGGGCGCAGGTGCAGGCGGATTCGGTGGCTTTGGCGGATTTCGGCGGCCAAGGCGGTTTTGGTGGCGCGCAAGGCTTCGATTTTTCCGATATCTTCAGCCAAATGTTCGGCGGTGGCGGCAGCGCAGGCGGCCGTCAGCCGGATTACAGCGGCGCGGACTTGCAGGTCGGCATAGAGATTTCGCTTGAAGAAGCCGCCAAAGGCGTGAAAAAACGCATCAACATTCCGACTTACGAAGAATGTGATGTCTGCCACGGCTCAGGTGCCAAACCGGGCACATCCGCATCGACTTGTTCGACCTGTCACGGCTCTGGTACGGTACACGTCCGCCAAGCAATTTTCCAAATGCAGCAGACTTGTCCGACTTGTCACGGTACAGGCAAAGAAATCAAAGATCCTTGCGTCAAATGCCGTGGCGAAGGCCGCACCAAAACCAGCAAAACGGTTGAAGTCAACATTCCGGCAGGCATCGACGACGGTCAACGCATCCGCTTGAGCGGCGAGGGCGAACCGGGTCAACACGGCGCACCGGCAGGCGATTTGTACGTCAATGTCCGCGTAAGACAGCACAAAATCTTCGAACGCAACGGCTTGGACCTGCATTGCGAACTGCCAATCAGCTTTGCCATTGCCGCATTGGGCGGTGAAGTCGAAGTGCCGACTTTGGACGGCAAAGTCAAACTGCACATTCCGAAAGAAACGCAGACCGGCCGCCGTATGCGCGTGAAAGGCAAAGGCATCAAGTCTCTGCGCTCCAGCTCGATCGGCGATTTGTACTGCCACATTTTTGGTCGAAACGCCGGTCAACCTGACTGACCGTCAGAAAGAGTTGCTGGAAGAATTTGAAAAAATCTCCTCCGGTCTCAATCTCAGCCAAACCCCGCGCAAAAAATCGTTTTGGGAAAAAGTAGGCGAAAAAGTAGGCGATTTGTTCTCCGATAATTAATCGCTGTGAAAAAGGCCGTCTGAAACATGCTTGAATGAGGTTTCAGACGGCCTTTTGTTTTTCTTTTTGTTGCTTCAAGCCATGGTTTGCCTTACAATTCGCGCTTCACTCTTACGGGAGTAGCCATTCGGCGCAATGCCGAAACTGTTGTCAACATAATCGGCTTGTGCGGCCGTGGCAGCGGTATCTTCTCTGCTTTATCGGAAGACAGGCAAGACGTAAGCGTTGTCCATACCCTTGCGGGCGGTATGCACAGCGCTTTTTGTTTGCCCGCTTTTCGGTTGAGTATCTTAAAATCATGGAAGCTTTTTTCTCCTCGACGCTGGGCGTTGCCATTGCCGAAATCGGCGATAAAACGCAATTACTGGCGCTCTTTTTGGCAGCACGTTTTGCCCACAAAAACGCGATTGTTGCCGGTATCTTTGTTGCAACCCTGTTGAACCATCTTGTTTCAGCCGCACTCGGTGTCTGGCTGGCATCCGCTATTTCGCCCGAAATCATGAAATGGGTGGTCGGCGGCAGCTTTATTGCGGTCGGATTATGGCTGCTGTTGCCGGACAAAGACGAAGACCCTGACAGCAAGTGGCTGAAATACGGCGCATTTACGGCAACGGTCGTCCTGTTTTTCTTGGCGGAAATCGGCGATAAAACGCAGATTGCAACAGTTCTTTTGGCGGCAAAATACCAATCTATCCTGCTGGTCGTGCTCGGCAGTATTGCCGGTTTGATGATTGCTTCTGTGCCTGCCGTGTATTTGGGTGAAATGCTGATGCGTAAAATTCCGGCCAAAGCAGTGCGCATTGCCGCATGTATCTTGTTCTGCCTGCTGGGTATTTTGACCCTGCTTGGCGACGGTATCGTGTTGAAGGCCGTCTGAAATGTGGGATATTGTTTTTGAACACAAAGACTTTGTGGTCATCAATAAGCCTGGCGGCGTATCGGTACACAGCGAATCGGAAGGGGATGTTTGCTTGACCGCTTCGCTGGCACAGCAGCTCGGTGTTGAGCGTGTGTGGCTGGTTCACCGTTTGGACAAAGCCACCAGCGGCCTGTTGCTGTTTGCATTAAACCGCGACAGCGCGGCGGCTTTATCGGTGCAGTTTGCCGAGAAAACCATGCGTAAAACTTATTTGGCACTCGGTACGCACAAGCCGGCGAAAAAGCAGGGTTGGGTAAAAGGCGGTATGGCGCGTTCGCGGCGCGGTACATGGAAGCTGACGCGTGATGAGGATAATTTTGCCGTCACCCGGTTCAGCAGCCAAAGCCTGAAGCCCGGTTTGCGCCTGTTTGTGTTGCAAACCGTTTACCGGCAAAACCCATCAGCTGCGCGTGGCCATGAAAAGCATAGGCAGTCCGATTTTTGGGCGATACGCTGTATGGCGGCGATGAGGCGGAACATCTGTTTTTGCACGCTTGGCGTTTGGTTTTCGACTATCGCGGCGAGCATTTCGATATTCGGGTTGCGCCTGATAAAACATGGCCGTCTGAAATCGATTTGTCGGCGTGTTTGGGCTCGGATGAATCCGAATAGAAGCAGTGAAATTTTTGTGTATATTAAAAAAGGCCGTCTGAAAATTGTTCAGACGGCCTTTTGATTGTTTCAAATTTACATTTCCAATTCGCTCAAACCCGGCAAGTCGGCAAAACAGCGGTCATGCGTGATTTGGCAGAAGTTGTCCAGATAGCCTTTGTTGGCATCTTCCGTACGAATGGCGGCATAAAGTTTGCTTTGCAGGCCGTCTGAAGTGATTTTGCGGTGGACGACGTAGCCTTTTTCCAAATACGGCATGACCGTCCAGTAGGGCAGGGCGGCGATGCCGCGTTTGCTGGCAACCAGCTGAATAATGGCAATGGTCAGCTCGCTGTGGCGGCGCGGCGGATTAATGCCTTTGGGCAGCAGCACTTTTTTGGGTAAATCCAGCATTTCGTCGGGGACGGGATAAGTAATCAAGGTTTCGTCGATAAAGTCTTCCGCTTCCCAAACGTCTTTGTCGGCAAGCGGGTGGTCTTCTGCGCAGATGCCGACCATTTCATAGGCAAACAGAGGGCGGTAGCTGATACCGTTGAGCGGCTCGGCTTCGGAAACGATGGCAAGGTCGGCGCGGTGTTGCAGCAGCAGCCCGACCGGATCGGCTTGGAAACCGGAAACGATGTCTAATTCAACTTGCGGCCATAACGGGCGGAACTCGCCCATGGCAGGCATCAGCCAGTCAAAGCAGGTGTGGCATTCGACGGCAAGTCTGAGTTCGCCGGCTTCGCCTTCGATAATCCGTACCAAATCACGTTCGGCGGCGGCAACCTGCGGCAACAGCTCACGTGCCAGTTGCAGCAGGCGCATACCGGCCGGAGTGAAGCGTAAAGGTGTGGATTTGCGTTCAAACAACGGCGTTTCGTAATAATTTTCCAAGGCGCGGATTTGGTGCGATAGGGCGGATTGGGTCAGGAAAACCCGTTTGGCGGCAAGGGAAACGCTGCCGGTTTCTTCTAAAGCCAGCAAAGTTTTGAGATGACGCAATTCGATAATAGAGTCCATGTGTTTTCAGACGGCCTGTGGGTAAGGTGGGCGTATATTAAAAATAATTCATGATGATGTGCAAATGATTAATGTTGGGAATGATTGCTGAAATCGGAATGTAAGAATTTGAGGCATAAACAGATTTTTGCGGTTAGAATGCGAAGCTGTTTTTTTGAAGATAGATATAAGGAGCGGAATATGGCTTTACGCCGCGAAATTCTGGCTTGGTGCGATGAGACATTGCAGGTCGGGCTGTTTAAGGACTATGCGCCCAACGGTTTGCAGGTCGAAGGTAAAGAAGAAATTGCCAAAATCGCCACTTCGGTTACCGCCAGCAAAGCTGCAATCGATTTTGCCGTAGAGCAGGGAGCGGATATGCTTTTGGTTCACCACGGCATGTTTTGGAAAAGCGAGCCTGTCACGATTACCGGTTGGAAAAAAGCACGCATTGAAACCTTGCTGCAACACCAAATCAATATGGCGGGCTACCACCTGCCGCTGGACGCGCACCCGCAACTAGGCAATAACGCGCAGTTGGCCGAGAAACTCGATTGGGTGCTCGAAAAACAATTCGGCGAGCAAAATCTGTTGAATACAGGCTGTCTGAAAACCACGCAAACATTGGTGCAGTTGTCTGAACACATTGAGGCGGTATTCGGCCGCAAGCCGACCGTTATCGGTGATTTTGAACGCGAAATCAAACGTATTGCCTGGTGCAGCGGCGGTGCGCAGGGATTTTTTCAGACGGCAGTAGACGAAGGTGTCGATGCGTATTTGACCGGTGAAATTTCCGAAGCACAATATCATCTTGCCAATGAAACGGGTGTAGCATTTATCAGCGCCGGCCACCACGCGACAGAACGTTACGGCGTACGCGCCTTAGGCGATGCCGTGGCAGAAAAATTCGGTATCAAAGTGGTTCACTTTGATGAAAACAATCCTGCTTGAGTATTGAGAAATATCATAAAACTTTACCTTATTTTAAATAATGCTTTGAGTATTACAACAAACTAGGTAGAATTACGCTGTTTAATGGCTCGGTATTCCCAAAATTTTAGGACGACTGAATAATGGATAATCAAGAAATCAACAACGGTCGCCGCCGTTTCCTGACACTGGCTACATGCGGTGCAGGCGGTGTGGCGGCTCTGGGCGTAGCTACGCCTTTCGTGGCCAGCTTCTTCCCATCGGAAAAAGCTAAGGCTGCCGGTGCTGCTGTCGAAGTAGATGTCAGCAAAATCGAAGCAGGCCAAATGCTGACTGCCGAATGGCAGGGCAAACCGATCTGGCTGGTCAATCGCACAGATCAACAGCTCAAAGACTTGAAAAGTTTGAATGGCGCAGTTACGGATCCTAATTCCGAAGTGGATCATCAGCCCGAAAACTGTAAAAACGAGCACCGTTCGATCAAACCGAACCTCCTCGTCGCTATCGGTATCTGTACCCACCTGGGTTGCTCTCCGACTTACCGTCCCGACGTTGCCCCTGCGGATTTGGGTGCAGACTGGAAAGGCGGCTTCTTCTGCCCTTGCCACGGTTCGAAATTCGACATGGCAGGCCGCGTGTATAAAGGTGTTCCTGCACCGACCAACTTGGTTGTACCGCCTTACAAATATCTGAGCGATACGACTGTTTTGGTGGGCGAAGACTAAAAATAAGGAACGATAATTATGGCAAACCAAACCAATAGCAAAGCAAAAGCATTGTTAGGCTGGATGGACGATCGCTTCCCTCTGTCTAAAATGTGGAATGAGCATTTAGCTCAATACTATGCGCCGAAGAACTTCAACTTCTGGTATTACTTCGGCTCTTTGGCTCTGCTCGTCCTTGTAATTCAAATCGTCAGCGGTATTTTCCTGACCATGAACTACAAACCGGACGGCAACCTTAACGCCTACCATCTGCCTGCTGCCTTTACCGCAGTAGAGTACATCATGCGTGACGTGTCCGGCGGCTGGATTATCCGCTACATGCACTCCACCGGCGCATCTTTCTTCTTCATCGTCGTTTATCTGCATATGTTCCGTGGTCTGATTTACGGTTCGTACAAAAAACCTCGTGAATTGGTGTGGATTTTCGGTTCTCTGATTTTCTTGGCATTGATGGCAGAAGCCTTTATGGGTTACCTGTTGCCTTGGGGTCAAATGTCCTTCTGGGGTGCGCAGGTAATTATTAACCTGTTCTCCGCCATCCCTGTTATCGGCCCTGATTTGTCCACTTGGATCCGCGGTGACTTCAACGTTTCCGACGTTACCCTGAACCGCTTCTTCGCCCTGCACGTTATCGCTGTACCTCTGGTATTGCTCGGCTTGGTTGTGGCACACATCATCGCCCTGCACGAAGTGGGTTCTAACAACCCTGATGGCGTTGAAATCAAGAAAAACAAAGACGAAAACGGTATTCCACGCGATGGTATCCCATTCCATCCTTACTACACCGTTAAAGACATCTTGGGCGTCGTTGTATTCCTGATTGTCTTCTGTTCAGTGTTGTTCTTTGCACCTGAAGGCGGCGGCTACTTCTTGGAAGCGCCAAACTTCGATGCAGCGAATGCGTTGAAAACACCTCCGCATATTGCGCCGGTATGGTACTTCACTCCGTTCTACGCAATTCTGCGTGCGATTCCTTCCTTTGCCGGTACTCAGGTATGGGGTGTAATCGGTATGGGTGCAGCAGTTGTACTGATCGCCTTGTTGCCTTGGTTGGATAAAGGCGAGGTTAAATCTGTCCGCTATCGCGGCCCAATCTTCAAAACGGCGTTGGTTCTGTTCATTATTGCCTTCATCGGTTTGGGTATTTTGGGTGCAATGGTAGCAACTGATACTCGTACTTTGGTTGCACGTATCCTGTCTTTCGTCTACTTTGCATTCTTCTTGGGTATGCCGTTCTATACCAAACTGGATACCAACAAACCAGTTCCTGAACGCGTAACCATGAGCACTACTAAACAAAAAATTATGTTCTTTGTTTACGTCGGTATTACCGTTGTCGGTGCTTACTTGTTTGCAACCAATATCTGATGAGGGCAGCGAAAATGAAACAAACTCTAAAAAACTGGTTTGCTGCCTTATTGCTGGCAGTGCCTATGAGTGCAGCCGTTGCCAGCGGCGGCGGACACTACGAAAAAGTCGATATCGACCTGCGTGACCAAGTCAGCCTGCAGCACGGTGCGCAAATCTTTACAAACTACTGTTTGTCTTGCCACTCTGCAAGCGGTATGCGCTTCAACCGTCTGAAAGACATCGGTTTGACTGAAGATGAAATCAAGAAAAACCTGATGTTCACAACAGACAACGTTGGTGATGTCATGGTAGCGGCAATGGATCCGAAAGATGCCTCCAAATGGTTGGGTGCGCCTCCGCCGGATTTGACCCTGATTGCCCGTTCTAAGGGTGCAGACTACCTGTACGCCTATATGCGCGGCTTCTATAAAGACCCAACTCGTCCGAACGGTTGGAACAATACTGTTTTGGCCGGTGCGAGTATGCCTCACCCATTGTGGGAGCAACAAGGTGTTCAAGCCGTTGAGTTGGATGCCAAAGGTCAGCCCGTTATGATTAAAGACGAGCATGGCAACCTGACTCCTAAGCTGTATTGGGAATCTACTGGTCTGCAAAGCCGTCGCCTGCCTAATGGGAAAGTGATCCAAAAAGAGTACGATACTTATGTACGCGACTTGGTGAACTACTTGGTGTACATGGGTGAGCCTGCTCAGTTGCAACGCCACCGCATCGGCTACATGGTTCTGGCATTCCTGTTTGCGGTAATGCTGCCATTGGCTTACTTCCTGAAAAAAAGAATTCTGGAAAGACGTTCACTAATTCTTTTTGAATCAAAAAGGCAAACCTATTTCAGGGTTTGCCTTTTTTTGTTTGTGAAATTGGTTTATGCGGAAAATAATGTAAATTTTAAAATTACTTAATATAAACAAAGTGATATGTGAAATTTCTGGATTAAGTGTTTGAAATTATGTATAATTCTGTCTGAATTTTTATAAGGCTTAAGGCCGTCTGAAAAGATTTATCAGGAGTAAAAGATTATGATGACATTGTATTCAGGTATTACTTGTCCATTCAGCCAACGCTGCCGTTTTGTGCTGTACGAAAAAGGCATGGATTTTGAAATCAAAGATGTGGACGTGTTCAATAAACCTGAAGACTTGGCTTTGATGAATCCGTATAACCAAGTACCGGTTCTGGTTGAGCGTGATCTGATTTTGCACGAATCAAACATCATCAACGAATACATTGACGAGCGGTTCCCTCATCCTCAGTTGATGCCGGGTGATCCTGTTATGCGCGGTCGCGGCCGTTTGGTACTGTACCGTATGGAAAAAGAATTGTTCAGCTTGGTGCAAGTGTTGGAAAACCCTGAATCTACCAATAAAGAACAAGCTAAAGCACGTGAAGCCATTGGCAATGGTTTGACACTGTTGGCACCGTCTTTTGCTAAAAACAAATATATCTTGGGCGACGACTTCTCCATGATTGATGTTGCCTTGTCTCCGCTGCTGTGGCGTTTGGACTATTACGACATCAAACTGGGTAAATCTGCTGCGCCTTTGCTGAAGTACGCCGAGCGTATTTTCCAACGCGAAGCCTTTATTGAAGCACTGACGCCGGCTGAAAAAGCCATGCGCCGCTAAAGGATGGGTTTATGGCAACTTCAACCAAACCGTATTTGTTGCGTGCTTTGTATGAATGGTGTTTGGATAATAACCAAACACCACACATCGTGGCTTGGGTAAATGAACATACCCGAGTGCCGATGCAGTATGTGCGCGATAATGAAATTGTTTTAAATATTGGTCCTACCGCCAGTCATAACTTGAATATCGACAACGAATGGGTTAATTTCTCTGCACGCTTTTCCGGCGTGGCGCACGAGATTTGGATTCCAGTCGGTCATATTGTCAGTATATTTGGCCGCGAAAGTGGAGAGGGTATGGGTTTTGAGGTAGAACCATATCAGCCTGCTTCTGTTGAAGCTGCAGCGGCGGAAGATAAAAAAGCTAAATCTGCGGAAGAAAAACCGAAAAAAGTATTGAAGCTTGTGAAGTAATTAAAAGATAAAAGGCCGTCTGAAATGTTTCAGACGGCCTTTTATTGATTAGTTATTGAAATGGCAAAATTAATGAGCAATCAATTGTTATTAATCTAGCCAAACAAAAAAGCTCTTGTGTTTAACAAGAGCTTTTTTGTTTAGTGGTGGAGGTAAGCGGGATCGAACCGCTGACCTCTTGCATGCCATGCAAGCGCTCTACCAACTGAGCTATACCCCCGAAATTTGGTGGCGAATCAGGGATTCGAACCCCGGACACAAGGATTATGATTCCTCTGCTCTAACCGACTGAGCTAATTCGCCGTTTCCGTGAAGTCGCTATTATAGTTTTTTTGAATATTTGGCAAGCGCTAATTTTGCTTTTTTTATTTCTTATTGTTTTTTAAAAAAATAAAAAAAGTAGATTTGTCAGGTTATAGTTTATGGCAAATATCGCCGTGGCTGAAGCCTGTCCAATCGATATCGATGTCTTTGCCAAAAGCGATCACTTTAAAAAGTTCTCCCATTTCGTGCTGATGTATCAGTTTCTGTACTGCTGCTGCGGCTTGGATATATTCAACCGAATCCGGGCTGCCGATTTGTGCCAGCAGATCGGTGATGCCGAGATTGAGTAGAAAATAAGATTGAGGTAGGTAACCGATTAAGTCCAAACCTGATTCCGTGCCGGCTCGTGCGATATCGGTGAAATTGACGTGTGCAGTCAAATCGGTCAGGCCGATGTTGAAAAATGGGTCGTGGATGGTGTGGTGGCGATAGTGGCCGATAAATGTGCCTTCTTTGCGTTGCGGATGGTAATACTGGGAGGCATCGAAGCCGTAATCGATAAATATCATGCCGCCGCGCTGCAATTTGGCGGCCAGGGTTTGGATAAAGGCATATTGTGCCGGATGCAGCTCGCTTGTGTATGAAGGAAGGGGAGGGAAATACAAGGCGGCTGTTTGTATCAGTTCGGCTTGGGCCAATGGTCGGATGGCTTCGATTAGCTTGTCATTCTCTAAGCTGACGCCGATTTGTTGAAACCCTTCATCTTGATAAATCAAGCGTTCGACCGGCATGGCATCCAATACTTCGTTGCCGATGATGATGCCGTCAAAGTGTTCGGGTAATGCGGTGAGGTGGATGACTTTTGCGGCTGCTTCGGGAGATGTGTGCTCAAGAATATGTTGACGTTGTCTTTCTGCAAGCTCTGCCGATAGCTCAATAATGTAGTAATGATTCAGGCCGTCTGAAAGATTTTGCAAGAGTGTGGCAGCGAGATGACCTGTGCCTGCACCAAATTCGTAGATATTGCCTGCTGTTTGAGGCAGTAATTCGGCAAGTTGTTTGGCAAGGGTTTGTCCGAATAAGGGAGAAAGAGTAGGGGCAGTGATGAAGTCGCCGTCCGTACCGATTTTATGGCTGCCTCCGCTGTAATAGCCGTATTGGGGTGTGTAAAGGGCAAGCTCCATAAATCGGGAGAAAGGTATCCAGTTTTGATGTTGTTCAATTTCGTTTTTAATGAGCTTAGTCAGGTGTGCTGAAGAGGCTTGTGCGTCAGGGGAGGGGAAGGGGAGTTGTGGCTTCATGACTGTTAGATAATGTAAAAAATTTGAATTTGTTTGTATATTATAGCTGCTTACGAAATGGGTGGTAATTAAGTATAAAAATACTATATGTAGTATTTTTATAATATAAATCATACTATATCTAGTATTTTTATGCTAAACGAGATGACTTAATAAATTCATATGTCATTCATTATTGCGTATATAAACTATTGAATTTTAAGCATTTAGTGTTTCATTTCAGATAAGAAACGGATTTGACCTGATTGCCAAAAATTTCTTATAGTGTCGGTTAGTGGGGCATAGTGGGTGAAAGTGGTTACTTTTTCCTGAAAAGTGTCCTGTTGAAGCGAAAACGAAATATTTTAGGAAGGTGGGATTTTTAATCTCACTCTGTTTTATTTTAATCGAATTTGGGGTGTGATGTGTTTGGCGGTGCTCATGAATTGAGTATGGACAGTAAAGGGCGGTTGGCGATTCCTGCCAAATTCCGCGATATTTTTGCTGCGCCGTTATACGCCTGCAATTGTGGTTACCCTGGATTCCCGAAAAAAATTATTGATGTACCCGGAGCCCGTTTGGGAGGAGAAAGCCGAGCAGATTCTGAAGTTGAAAGTAGCCGGCAATGAATCTTTGCAACGGTATCAAAATCTGCTGCTGCACAATGCGGAGATTTTTGGAGTGGGACAGCGCCGGACGCGTTTTTGATTCCGGCGAATCTGCGCAAACGCGTGGATTTTTGAAAAAAAGAAGTTACTTTGGTTGGCCGTGCAAACCGTATGGAGTTGTGGGGTCGCGAACATTGGGAAGAGGAAATGAATCAGGCTTTGGATATCGATCCTGATGAGTTGGCTTTTCCAATTGAGTCAAACGGATTTGCAATTGTGAGTAAAGTTGAAAAATTATCAGCATGTTACTGTCTTGTTGCATGAGGCGGTGGATGCGTTGGCAATCCGTGAAGACGGGATTTATGTGGACGGTACGTTCGGTAGGGGAGGGCATTCCCGGCTGATTTTGTCGCGTTTGGGCGAGCAAGGGCGTTTGGTTGTTTTTTGACAAAAGACCCCGAGGCGATTGCGGTAGCCAATGAGCTGGCGGCGCAAGATAAACGTGTCAGTGTCGTACACAATGGTTTTTGAAACATTTCAGACGGCCTTGGATGAATTGGGCATCGATAAGATTGACGGTGCGCTTTTTTTGATTTGGGGTATTTCGTCGCCGCAAATTGACGATGGCAGCCGCGGATTCAGTTTCCGCTTTGATGCGCCGTTGGATATGCGGATGGATCCGACCCGCGGGATGTCTGCAGCGGAATGGATTGCAACCGCATCCGAACAGGATTTACACGAGGTTATTAAGAATTATGGTGAAGAGCGGTTTAGTCGCCAGATTGCGCGCGCCATTGTTGCGCAACGGGAGGAAAGTCCCATCGATACAACCCGCAAGCTGGCGCAGCTGTGGCGCAAAAACGTCCGTACTCGTGAGCGAGGACAAGACCCTGCAACGCGCACCTTCCAAGCAGTTCGCATCTTTATTAACCGCGAGCTCGAAGAGGTAGAGGCAGTTTTGCCGCAGGTTGCAGGCCGTCTGAAAGAGGGTGGACGCTTGGCTGTCATTGCGTTCCATTCTTTGGAAGACAGAATTGTGAAGCAGTTTATTAAAAAATATTCGCAACATGCGCCTTTGCCCCGTTGGGCAGTGGTCAAGGAAGCGGATTTGCCTCAGCCGCCTTTGAAGGCTGTGGGCAAAGCAATCAAACCGGGTTCGACAGAGACTGAAGCCAATCCGCGTGCGCACAGTGCGGTTTTGCGGGTGGCGGAGCGAAGCAGCGGCGAATTTTTCGGTTGTTGACTAGGGGATGGCGTCTGAAAGCATTGTCGTAAGAGATGTTTCTGTTGACAGGCCGTCTGAAAGTTTGAGATGGGTAAGTTGAATATTTTATTGCTGGTTTTTGGTGACGGTTTCGGCCTTTGCCGTAGTGTTTAAGCAAAAACCAGTCCCGCTTTGCACTTTTATCGAGTTGGATAAGGCGCAAAAAGCGGGAAATTCAGTTGGAACAGGATTACGCGCGCTTGAAACTGGAGCAAGCAAGATTGGCAAACCACAAACTGATTAAAGTGGCGGCCGAAAAGCAACATCTGCTTCCGCCGGGTGCGCATAATACGGCTATGCTGGAACGCAAAAAAATAAGAATATGAGCCTTGCATTTGTGCAAGATGTTTACGGGAATTTGATAGCTCACTGAGCAGCTAAGTCATGAGAAGTCCAACATGTTAATTAAGAACGAATATAAACCTCAAATGCTGTCTGGAACCACAAAAAAAGAAAAAACCGCTGACAAGTAACGGGCGAATCGGTTTGGTGCTGGGCGCTGTTGCGCTGGCATTTACCGGTCTGTTGGTACGCGGGGTTTATCTGCAAACCAGTCAGCATGAATTTTTTTGAAAAATCAGGGCGACCAACGTTTTTGTGCGTACGCTTCCGCTGCCGGCATCACGCGGTATGATTACCGACCGCAATGGTGCCACATTGGCTTTGAGTGCGCCTACCGAATCATTGTATGCCATGCCTTCCGGTATGGAGGAAATGCCGACTGACGAACAGTTAGAAAAATTGTCGGCCATTGCCGATGTGCCTGTTGAAGTTTTGAAAAATAAATTGTCTAAAAAAGACAAAGGCTTTATCTACCTGAAACGTCAACTCAGCTACGAGAAAGCAGAAGAAATCAAGGCATTGGGCATTAAAGGCATCGCATTCCAAAAAGAATTGAAACGCCATTACCCGATGGGCAATCTGTTTGCGCACGTTATCGGTTTTACCAATATTGACGGCAAAGGTCAGGAAGGCTTGGAGCTTTCCCGTGAAGACAGCCTGCGTGGTGAAGATGGTGCGAAAGTCGTATTGCGCGACAACAAAGGCAATATTGTTGACAGCCTCGACTCTCCACGCAACAGTGTGCCGAAAAACGGCCAAGACATGATTTTGTCTTTGGATCAGCGCATTCAGACGCTGGCGTATGACGAGTTAAACAAGGCTGTGGCTTATCACAAAGCCAAAGCGGGTACTGTTGTGGTATTGGATGCGCAAACCGGCGAAATTTTGGCTTTGGTCAACAGCCCGGCTTACGATCCGAATCAACCGGGTCAAGCCAATAGCGAACAGCGCCGCAACCGCGCCGTAACCGACATGATTGAACCTGGTTCTGCCATGAAGCCATTTACCATTGCCAAAGCATTGGATTCCGGTAAAGTGGATGCAACCGATACGTTCAATACCCTGCCTTACAAAATCGGTCCGGCTACCGTACAAGATACCCACGTTTATCCTACTTTGGATGTACGCGGCATTATGCAAAAATCTTCCAACGTCGGTACCAGTAAACTTTCTGCCATGTTTACGCCTAAAGAAATGTACGATTTCTATCACGATTTAGGTGTGGGCGTACGCATGCATTCAGGCTTTCCTGGTGAGACTGCAGGTTTGTTGAGAAGCTGGCGCAGATGGCAAAAAATCGAACAGGCAACCATGTCTTTCGGTTATGGTCTGCAATTAAGCTTATTGCAATTGGCGCGAGCTTATACTGTCTTGACCCATGACGGCGAATTGTTGCCGGTCAGCTTTGAGAAACAAGCGGTTGCACCTAAAGGCAAGCGTGTCATCAAAGCCTCTACTGCGAAAAAAGTGCGCGAGTTGATGGTTTCCGTTACTGAAGCCGGCGGTACCGGTACTGCCGGTGCTGTGGATGGTTTCGACGTAGGTGCGAAAACCGGTACGGCGCGTAAACTGGTTAATGGCCGCTATGTGGATAATAAACACGTCGGTACGTTCATCGGTTTTGCTCCGGCTAAAAATCCACGCGTGATTGTGGCCGTTACCATCGACGAACCGACTGCCAACGGCTATTACGGCGGCGTGGTTGCCGGTCCCGTATTCAAAGAAGTCATGAGCGGAAGCTTGAACATCTTAGGCGTTTCCCCGACAAAGCCTTTTAAGTAATACCGCTACTGTCAAAGTACCGTCATAATCCAAACAATCAAAGAGATATTGTTTATGTTCAGCAAGTTAACCCCCTTGGCTGAAACCAACTTTCCGCCTCTGCTGTGTGAAAACGCAGCAGGGCGTTTGTTGCATTCAGACAGCCGACAAATTAAACAGGGTGACATTTTTCGTTGCCTGTCAGGGCGAATATACAGACGGCCGCAGCTATATTCCTGCCGCCATCGCCAACGGTGCTACCTTTGTTTTTTGGGATGATGACGGTAAATTCACATGGAATCCTGAATGGAACGTTCCCAATCAAGGCATTAAAGATTTGAAACACCGCGCCGGTATGTTGGCGGCACAGGTTTACGGCAATGTTTCAGACGGCCTTAAAGTTTGGGGCGTAACCGGTACCAACGGCAAAACCTCTATCACACAATGGCTGGCGCAAGCTGCCGATCTGTTGGGCGAAAAAACCACTATTATCGGTACAGTTGGCAATGGCTTTTGGGGTGCATTGGAAGAGACCACGCATACCACGCCTGCCCCTGTCGATGTCCAAACCCTGCTCTACCGCTTCCGTCAACAAGGCGCAACAGCCGCCGCGATGGAAGTTTCCAGTCACGGCCTTGACCAATCGCGCGTTAACGGCGTGCCATTCCGTAGCGCAATCTTCACTAATCTCACCCGCGACCACCTCGATTACCACGGCACCATGGAAGCCTATGGTGCCATCAAGTCGCGCCTGTTCTACTGGCATGGTCTGCAACATGCCATCATCAATGTCGATGATGAATACGGCGCAGAACTGGTAGGCCGTCTGAAAAAAGACTGTCCCGATTTAGCCGTTTACGGCTATGGTTTCAGCGAACACGCCGATATCCGCATTACCGATTTCACCGCTTCTTCAGACGGCATGGAAGCCGTATTCCAAACCCCGTGGGGCGAAGGAAAATGCCGTACCCGTCTGCTCGGACGATTCAACGCGCAAAACCTCGCCGCCTGCGTTGCTTTGCTGTGTGCCAACGGTTATCCATTCAATAACGTTTTGGAAGTACTGGTAAAAATCCGTCCCGCCTCAGGCCGTATGGATTGCATTATGAACAGCGGCAAACCTTTGGTCGTTGTCGATTATGCTCACACGCCCGATGCACTGGAAAAAGCACTCTCCACTTTGCAGGAAATCAAACCGCAGGGCGCGGCTTTGTGGTGTGTGTTTGGCTGCGGCGGCAACCGAGACCGTGGCAAACGCCCATTGATGGGCGCGGCAGCTGTTCAGGGTGCCGATAAGGTGGTGGTTACCAGCGATAACCCACGCTTGGAAAATCCGCAAGACATTATCAGCGATATTTTGCCTGCCGTACCTAATCCTGAACGCGTTGAGGTTGATCGCGCCGTCGCCATCCGTTATGCAGTTGAGCAGGCTGCCACGAACGACATCATTCTGATTGCCGGTAAAGGGCATGAAAACTATCAGGATGTACAAGGCGTGAAGCACCATTTCTCCGATTTTGAAATCGCAGAAAAAGCATTGGCAGAGCGCGGTTAAGCCATATCGCAAATGTTCAGACGGCCCGAAACCTTAAGGCCGTCTGAAAAAGATTTAAACATATACAACAAAAAGCAATACGACACACGCATTACGGCACGTCAGCCATTAAACCCATCACAGTTGTTTGTTTCAGAGGACTTTTTAACAAGGCCGTCTGAACAACAAGGAGACCGATTTGATGCTGAAAATGCCGATAAAAACCTTATTAATCAGTGCAGCCGTAGTTTTATTCGCAGGCTGTACAACCAAACAACTTCCGCGTCCTACTGCCGAAATCGAGCAGTTGAGGGCGCAACAGCCTCCGGCTGAGCAAAGTCTGCCGAATCCTGTTAAAGGCAAACGATTTGACGATACCTGGGGCGCAGCGCGCAGTCAGGGGCGCAGGCATGAAGGTGTGGATATTTTTGCTAAGAAAAACACGCCGATACGCAGTACCACGCCCGGTATCGTGACCAAAATCGGGCGTAACCGATTGGGCGGTAAAGTTATCGGTATTCAAGGGCCGGGTGCGTGGCATTACTATGCCCACCTGAATAAATTTGCCCGTATCCGCCTATATGAGCGAGTCAAAGAAGGGCAGGTCATCGGCTATGTCGGTAAAACCGGCAATGCCAGGACTACACCGGCCCACCTGCATTACGGCGTGTATCTGCCCAGCGGCGCGGTGAATCCGTATCCGCTGATTAATCAGAGCAGATAGGCCGTCTGAACAAGATTTGAGAGTATGAACGCAAAGAAATTGGTTAAGGCAACGAATATCGTCGGTATGGTGGCAGTCGTGCTGCTGGTGTACTGGGTGTTCGCGCTGATATTGATTCAAGTTTTCGGACTCAAGGTGTTCCGCGAACACATTACAGAAATTTTCCTGATGAGTATTTTGGGGATTTTTGCGGTGATGGGCGGTACGCTGATGCTGAAACATCATGCTGAATCTGACCCGTATTGCCGAGCGCGGGCAGGAAGAAGAAGTCCGTGGCGGTAGGAAAACCTTATATTTGTTGTTGGCAGTATTTCCTTTGTTGGCGGCATTGTTGTTCGGTGGCAATTACCTGACAATTCAACAAAAACGCGACATCTTAATCCAATCGTCGGAGCGTATCGTCAAAGACAATCCTGCTCAAATAGATGCGTTGGCTGATTACCGTTTCGACTTAGCGTATATCAGAAAAACGTCGGAAATCCTGGATTTGATGGCTAAAGACAATTCGTCTTTTAAGTCTGCCGTGATTATCGTGCCGGATAAGATCGACAACAAACCGGTTTATCTGGCTTTTTCAGCCGACTCCTCCCGTCTTACCCTGAGTGACGAAGTCGTGCCTGCCACCAATCAGAATGCAGAAGGTAGCGATAATTTTGTCGTGAATCGAAATGGTGAGAAAGTAGCGGTCAAGAAAACGGACTATGTCTATTCCCCGGATTTGAAGGAGCGCGAATACCTGCAAAAAGTAATTGCCGGACAAACCCAGGAAATGCGCTATGAAGCGGAAGACGGTCATTACAGCCTCTGCCACCCTTATCGTAAAAACGGTAAAACCATCATCTTGTGTTTCTCCGATTATCAAGAGTATGGAAAAATCGGTAGTTGAGTGTGGGAAAATCGGTTTCAATAGTACAGGAATACGTCAAGTGAATGATTTACAAGAATTATTGCTGAATAAGTATGTAGAGATTTTAAACAAACCGGAACATCAGAACTTGTTGCGTGCAATTAGCAATAAAGACAATAAATTATCCAATATCCATTTGGGCTTTGTCCCTGAGTATTATGAAAGCGCAGAACATAAAATTCTGATTGTCGGTCGAGAAACACGAAGTTGGTACGATAGCAAGAAATTTGATGAATATCATGCCGAAAATGTAAGGCAACTGATGTCGTTAAGCAAAGATTTTATTTGGCGGAATTTGACTGGGGATTTAAAACGAAACACAAAAGGAGCAACATTTTTCAATTTCGTCCGTAACGTTGCTAAGCGAAGTGGGAATGAAGGCATCTTGTGGGCTAATATTTTTGCGGTGGACTATAAAACTAAACATCCTAAGCATTCGGATTGGTTCGAAGATATAAAAACACTTTCCTGTAAATTGTTACGTGCCCAAATTGAAATTTTAAAGCCACAGATTATTCTTTTCGTAAGCGGAGACGGCGGCGTAGCGGCGCGGAGGGAGTGCTTTCCTGATTTGTCCGGCTCGGGTCAAAGCATAAACGGCTTGAATAAGGGAAAACTGGAAAAATTTTCTTTTGAAGGTAATAAGGAAATAATATGTTACCGAGCACCTCATCCCAGTACCAGAAATCGAGAAGGAAGGCGCGCTTTAAAGGTGCTCGTCGAAGAGTTGCTGCCTTCTGCCAAAGTGTAAAATGCCTTTGCAACAAAATGCCTGTTTGAAAAAAACAAACGAAAGAAACCATGAACCCACTAGACCTAAATTTCATCTGCCAAACCCTCGACCTTCCGATGCCGTCTGAAAATCAACCCGTTTCGCGTATTGTTACAGACAGCCGCGATATTCAGGACGGCGACGTATTTTTCGCGCTTGCCGGTGAGCGCTTTGACGCGCATGACTTTGTTGAAGATGTGTTGGCAGCGGGGGCAACGGCAGTTGTGGTTTCGCGCGAAGATTGTGCGGCTTTGAAAGGCGCGTTGAAGGTTGACGATACGCTTGCGGCTTTGCAAAAACTGGCGAAGGCGTGGCGTGAAAATGTGAATCCGTTTGTCTTTGGCATTACCGGCTCTTCCGGCAAAACGACGGTTAAAGAGATGTTGGCCGGCGTATTGCGTCATCGATTCGGTGATGAAGCTGTGTTGGCGACTGCCGGTAATTTCAACAATCATATCGGCCTGCCGCTGACTTTGTTGAAACTGAACGAAAAACACCGCTATGCCGTCATTGAAATGGGCATGAACCATTTTGGCGAATTGTCTTTGTTGACCCGAATCGCCGGTCCGAATGTTGCTTTGGTCAATAACGCTTTGCGCGCGCATGTCGGTTGCGGTTTTGATGGCGTCGGCGATATTGCCAAAGCCAAAAGTGAAATCTACGAAGGTTTGCTTTCAGACGGCATTGCGCTGATTCCGTGTGAAGATGCCAATATCGCTACATTTGAAGCGGCTACTGCGCAATTGAACGCTCAGACTTTCGGCGTTGCCAGTGGCGATGTCCATGCAGAAAATATTGAGTTGAAACCGTTGTCCTGCGAGTTTGATTTGGTGCGTGACAATGAACGTGTTGCCGTGGTACTGCCGGTCCCCGGCCGTCACAATGTGCATAATGCCGTAGCGGTGGCGGCTCTGGCTTTGGCGGCAGGTTTGAGCCTTGCAGAAGTTTCAGGCGGCCTGAAAAATTTCAGTAATATCAAAGGCCGTCTGAATATCAAGCAAGGCATTAAAGATGCAACTTTGATTGATGATACTTATAATGCCAACCCCGACAGCATGAAAGCTGCCATTGATGTGCTCGCCGCTATGCCCGCGCCGCGTATTTTTGTGATGGGCGATATGGGCGAATTGGGTGAGGATGAAGCCGCTGCCATGCACGCCGAAGTTGGCGCGTATGCACGGGATAAAGGCATTGAGGCCGCGTATTTTGTCGGTGATAACAGCGTTGAAGCGGCAGAAACATTTGGCGTGGAAGGTTTGTGGTTTGCAGACAAAGATCCGTTGATCCAAGTGTTGAGCCACGATTTGCCTGAACATGCTACTGTGTTGGTCAAAGGCTCGCGCTTTATGAAGATGGAAGAAGTGGTTGAGGCATTGGCAGCAACAACTGCGTAAAAGGCCGTCTGAAATATGAAAAAGATTTTCCTATTGGCTGGTTTACTGATTGCCGCGTTTTATGCCGGAATGAAAGTACAGGCATTTATTTATGAAGATACCTGCTTGGATTTGGGTGGCGGAAAGAATCCTGGAAACCATCCGATTTGCGTGGTAGAGAAATAATCTTACTCAACAAGGCCGTCTGCAATTTCAGACGGCATACCGATTTATTTTTAATTGGGCAATAAGCCCGCTGTAACAACAAAAACAAAAAAGGAAGCCCCATGTTTTTATGGCTCGCACATTTCAGTAACTGGTTAACCGGTCTGAATATTTTTCAATACACCACATTTCGTGCCGTAATGGCCGCGCTGACTGCGCTGGTATTTTCATTATTGTTGGGTCCGTGGACCATCCGCAAGCTGACTGCGCTTAAAGTCGGTCAAGCCGTCCGTACTGACGGCCCTCAAACCCACCTGATCAAAAACGGTACGCCAACCATGGGTGGTTCGCTGATTTTGACCGCTATTACCGTGTCCACAATCTTGTGGGGCAACTGGGCAAATCCTTATATCTGGATTCTTTTAGGAGTCTTGCTTGCTACCGGTGCACTCGGTTTTTACGACGACTGGCGCAAAGTGGTTTATAAAGACCCTAACGGTGTGTCTGCCAAATTCAAAATGGTGTGGCAGTCCAGCGTTGCCATCATTGCCGGTTTGGCATTGTTCTACCTTGCGACAAACTCTGCCAACAATATCCTGATTGTTCCATTCTTCAAACAAGTTGCCTTGCCGCTTGGCGTCGTCGGCTTCTTGGTATTGTCCTACCTGACCATTGTCGGCACATCCAATGCCGTTAACCTGACCGACGGTTTGGACGGCTTGGCCGCATTCCCCGTTGTACTTGTCGCCGCCGGCCTTGCCATCTTTGCTTATGCCAGCGGCCACTCCCAATTTGCCCAATACCTGCAATTGCCTTATGTTGCCGGCGCAAACGAAGTGGTGATTTTCTGTACCGCCATGTGTGGCGCGTGTCTCGGCTTTTTGTGGTTTAACGCCTATCCGGCACAAGTCTTTATGGGCGACGTCGGCGCACTCGCGCTTGGCGCGGCACTCGGTACCGTTGCCGTCATCATCCGCCAAGAATTTGTCCTCGTCATTATGGGCGGCCTGTTTGTTGTTGAAGCCATTTCCGTTATGTTGCAGGTCGGTTGGTACAAACGCACCAAAAAACGAATCTTCCTGATGGCGCCGATTCATCACCATTACGAACAAAAAGGCTGGAAAGAAACCCAAGTCGTCGTCCGCTTTTGGATTATCACCATCGTCTTGGTGTTAATCGGCTTTGAGTACCCTCAAAATCCGCTAAATCTCCAAAGGCCGTCTGAAACTTTCAGACGGCCATTATCGTAAGGTAAGCATGCTTGCCTGAATCCTACTGTCTCAAAAATAAATTCCCGCAATAATCCACACAGAAAGTCTCCAAACATGTACCAATCTTTCGGCGGCGCAACCGGCATCCGCACCCTGACCGACCGTTTCTACGACCTGATGGAACTTGAGCTACAATACCAAACCTTGCGCCAAATGCACGGCGAAGACATGACCCTGATACGCGAAAAGCTCTACGAATTTTTCAGCGGCTGGCTCGGCGGCCCGCAACTCTTTGTCGAAAAATACGGCCATCCCCAACTGCGCGCCCGCCACATGCCTTTTGCCGTCAACGTACAAGTCCGCAACGAATGGATCGCCTGCTTTGCCCAAGCCATGAGCGAACTGGACATCGATAAAGCACTTGCCGAACCTGTTTTTGATCCAAGTTTTTTTGCCATGGCAGATTGGTGCCGTAACCAAAAACGAAGACGGTATCGAACCGCCTATGCCGCCGATGGCGGTTGATCCCATGGGTGCGCGCACCGGAATTGCAGCAGATATTTGAGTAGCTACGGTGTAAATAGCTTTTTAAGGAATTCGCTAGTTAAGGCCGTCTGAAAAAAACTAGGATAAAACAGAAACAATAATTTGAAAGAAATGGATTTTAAAATGAATAAATTATTAAAAAGATGATGGTAGCCCTGTTATCTTTGGGCTTGGCGCAGGTAGTTTGGGCGGATGATACGCTGGATTTTAAAGAAGCACTTCAAATCGCGGAGCAAGGAAGTGCGAAAGCACAAAATGATTTGGGTGTAATGTATGCCAATGGACAAGGAGTCCGTCAAGACCCTGTGCAGGCAGTGCAGTGGTTTCGCAAGGCTGCGGAGCAAGGGAATGCCAAAGCCCAATTTAATTTGGGCTTGATGTATGCCAACGGGCAAGGAGTCCGTCAAGACGATGCACAGGCAGCGCAGTGGTTTCGCAAGGCTGCAGAACAAGGGGATGCCACTGCTCAAATCGGTTTGGGTGTGATGTATTACGAAGGCGAAGGCGTCCGTCAAGACTATGCACAGGCAGTGCAGTGGTATCGTAGGGCTGCGGAGCAAGGGAAGGCAGAAGCCCAAAATAATTTGGGTGTGATGTATTACAAAGGCGAAGGCGTCCGTCAAGACTATGCACAGGCAGTGCAGTGGTATCGTAGGGCTGCGGAGCAAGGGAAGGCAGAAGCCCAAAATAATTTGGGTGAGATGTATTACAAAGGCGAAGGAGTTCGTCAGGATTATAAACAGGCAGTGCAGTGGTTTCGCAATGCGGCAGAACAAGGGGTTGACGAAGCCCAATTTTATTTGGGCATAATGTATTACAAAGGGCACGGCGTGCGCCAAGACCTTGCGCTCGCTCAAGGATGGCTTGGCAAGGCGTGTCAAAACGGATATCAAAAAGGCTGCGACAATTACCGCCGTTTGAAGCTGGGTTATTGAACAGCTCGCGATGCCGTCTGAAAGTGGCTTGAGCAGGAGCGGACATCCCCTCCTGCCCAATATGATTTGTTTTAGGACAAAACCAAAATGACTTTTCAAAATAAAAAAATCCTCGTCGCCGGACTTGGTGGTACGGGTATTTCCATGATTGCTTATCTGCGCAAAAACGGCGCGGAGGTTGCCGCTTATGATGCGGAGCTGAAAGCCGAGCGCGTGTCGCAAATCGGTAAGATGTTTGATGGGCTGGTGTTTTACACAGGCCGTCTGAAAAGATGCGCTGGACAATGGTTTCGATATTCTGGCGCTCAGTCCCGGCATCAGTGAGCGGCAGCCGGATATCGAGGCCTTCAAGCAAAACGGCGGGAGCGTGCTGGGCGACATTGAATTGCTGGCGGACATTGTGAACCGCCGCGGCGACAAGGTGATTGCAATTACCGGTAGCAACGGCAAAACCACGGTAACGAGCCTGGTCGGCTATCTCTGCATCAAGTGCGGGCTGGATACCGTCATCGCGGGCAATATCGGTACGCCGGTTTTGGAGGCGGAATTGCAGCGTGAAGGCAAAAAGGCGGACGTGTGGGTGTTGGAGCTTTCCAGCTTCCAATTGGAAAACACCGAAAGCCTGCGCCCGACTGCGGCGACGGTGCTGAACATCTCCGAAGACCATCTCGACCGCTACGACGATTTGCTCGACTACGCGCATACCAAAGCCAAGATTTTTCCGTGGCGATGGCGTGCAGGTTTTAAATTCAGACGACGTGTTCTGCCGCGCCATGAAGCGTGCCGGGCGAGAGGTAAAATGGTTTTCGTTGGAACACGAAGCCGATTTTTTTGGTTGGATAAGGAAGGTCGCACCACGGGCGGGCTTCGCACTCTGAAACAGGGCAATGAAGATTTGATTGCCACGCAAGACATTCCGTTACAAGGCTTTGCACAACGCCGCCAACGTTATGGCTGCCGTTGCTTTGTGTGAGGCTATTGGGTTTGCCGCGCGAAGCACTGTTGGAGCACGTCAAAACCTTCCAAGGCCTGCCGCACCGTGTAGAAAAAAATCGGCGAGAAAAACGGCGTGGTGTTTATCGACGACAGTAAAGGCACGAACGTCGGCGCGACCGCCGCCGCGATTGCCGGTTTGCAAAATCCGCTCTTCGTGATTTTGGGCGGCATGGGCAAAGGGCAGGACTTCACGCCTCTGCGCGATGCGCTTGCCGGCAAGGCAAAAAGGCGTGTTCCTGATCGGCGTCGATGCGCCGCAAATCCGCCGCGATTTGGACGGCTGCGGCTTGAACCTGACCGACTGCGCCACTTTGGAAGAAGCGGTTCAGACGGCATACACCCAAGCCGAAGCGGGCGATATCGTGCTGCTCAGTCCGGCTTGCGCGAGCTTCGATATGTTTAAAGGCTATGCGCACCGTTCGGAAGTCTTTATCGAGGCGTTTAAGGCTTTGTAAGGTCGTCTGAAACATGAAAAGAGGGTTGGTTTTACCGTAAACCTTGAGCACTATTGGCAAAAAGGTCGTCTGCAAACGTCAAGGCAGTTTCAGACGACCTTTTTGCAGCAACGATAAGCTTGTTTCTTTCCCTTTATACGGTGTTACTGTTTCTTACAAATTGCCTATGCGGGCAAACGGCGAGGCGGCGGGCAGCCATGCCTGACCGACAAAACGTGTGTTTATCAATCCGAAAGGAAAACCCATGAATTTTCAAGACTACATCCGTTACGATGCCGTCGGTTTGGCAGAGCTGATCCGCAAAAAGAAGTCTCCGCCGATGAAGTGTTGCAGGCTGCTTTAAACCGCTTGGACGAAGTCAATCCCAAGCTCAATCTGTTGGCGCACGATTTGCGCGAACGCGCGGCGGCGTGGCAGGGGTCGTCTGAAAATGCCGATACGCCGCTGGCGGGCGTGCCGTTTTTGCTCAAAAGACCTGCTGGCGGATTGGGAAGGCGCGCCGACATGGTCGGGGTCGCGCATGATGCAGCATTACATTGCCAAGCAAAACAGCGATTTGACCCTAAAGCCTATCTCGATGCGGGGCTGCGCGTGTTCGGTAAAACCACCACGCCCGAATGGGGCGCATATGCCGTTACCGAAACCGAAATTTACGGTATCACGCGCAATCCGTGGCATTTGGATTACACCGCGGGCGGCAGCAGCGGAGGCGCGGCGGCGGCAGTGGCTTCGGGCATCGTACCCGCAGCGCACGGCAGCGACGGCGGCGGCTCCATCCGCTTACCCGCGCACAACTGCGGCGTGTTCGGGCTGAAACCCACGCGCGGCCGCAGCAGTTACGCGCCGAACGCATCGGAGGCATGGCAAGGCTTGGTATGCGACCATGTGTTGACCCGCAGTGTACGCGACAGCGCGGTTTTTGCTGGACATCGCCGCCCAAACCCAAGCCCGCGCCCTGTATGCCTGCCCGCCGCCGCCCGAAAACGGTTTTGCAGACAGCCTGAAACTAGAAACAGGTCGTCTGAAAATCGCTTTTTGGAAACAGGCATGGTTTGGCGGCGGCAACGACGAAGGCACGGAAGCCGCGTTCGCCCATAGTTTGAAACTGATGCAAGACGCGGGACACGAATTGGAAGAAGCCACGCCCGATTTTTGCGCCGCCCGAACAGCTCAACCGAGCCGCCCGCATCATCGTCATGGGCGAAACGGCAAAACTGTTCTACCAATATCAATATGAAACCGGACAAAAACTGCCGCACCGCCTGCTTGAGCCGACAACGTGGGCAATGATTGTGCAGGGTCGGCAAATCAGCGCGGGCGAAATGGCATGGGCGCGCGACGCGATGCTGGCGCAGGAGCGTGCTGCCAAAGCATTTTTTCACGCGCTACGACGTGTTAATGACGCCCGTCTGCCCGCGCACCACGCCGAAAATCGGCGAGATGATGCCGCCGCCCGCCGCGCAAAAAGCCATGCGCCTGCTGTTTGGCACGCTGCGCTTGATTTTTCTGTTGAAAAACAACCCGTTTTTGGAAAAAGAAGCCGCCGCCGCGCTGCAATACGTCGGTTATACGTCGCCGCTGAACATGAGCGGCAACCCCGCCATGAGCGTGCCGCTTTACCGGCATAACGGACTGCCCGTCGGCACCCAGTTCGCCGCCGCACACGGGCGCGAAGACACGCTGCTCCGCCTCGCCGCGCAATTGGAACAGATACAGCCGTGGGCGGAAATACAGCAGTTGGCTTAGGGTTTGCATTAGATAAAAAGTAGCCTATTTTTCCCGAAGAAAAGATTTATACAAGGCCGTCTGAAAATATAAAAGCGTTTTCAGACGGCCTTTTGCCGGTATCAAAGGGTAGGGGAGGGCGCAAAGAACGTCGGAATCCGACATCTTTAAAGATTCTGAATTGTTGGTTTGGAAATAAACCTTTAAAATAACGTTAATTCATTTTTTCAGACGGCCTCTTGCCCATTTGCAGGCCGTCTGAATATTTTATTCAAGCCGTTACGGATGTTTTCATGATTAGTCTTTCCAAAATGCTTGACCGGCCGATTGCGCGCGATGGTCGGAAGTTTGATGTTTCTCTCTTGTGGATGGTCGTCTTAATGACGGTCTTCAGCCTGATTATGATTTATTCGGCTTCTATTGCGTATGCGGCATCGGAAGGGGTAGCCAGTTTTCTTTTTGTGTCTAAGCAGGCAATGTTTATCCTGTTTACGGTGGCCATATGCTTGCCGCTTTTCCTGCTGAAGATGAGCTTCTGGCGGCGGATTATTCCGTTTTATTTTGCTGTTTCGGGTTTGCTGTTGTTGCTGGTTTTGTTTGTCGGCCGCGAGATTAACGGCGCGACGCGCTGGATTCATATCGGGCCGCTCAACCCTGCAACCGACCGAATTTTTTTCAAATTGGCGACGGTCTTGTATTTGTCCAGCCTGTTTACGCGCCGTGAAGAAATGTTGCGCGATTTGGATTCTTTGGGTTGGTCGTCTTTGTTTACCGGTATTGGCGATTTGGTGTGCAGTCCCTTTAAAAGTGAAGCTTGGGTAAGGGTAAAGGAACGCTTCCGCAAGTTTAAGACCTTGATTCTGCCGATTATGTTGGTGGCGGTCGGTTTGGTTTTGATTATGGGTCAGCCGGACTTTGGCTCGTTTGTCGTGATTGTCGTGATCACCATGGGTATGCTGTTTTTGGCAGGCTTTCCATGGAAATATTTTGCCGTATTGGTGGCGACCGTTGTGAGCGGTATGGGCTTGCTGATTTTTGGCCGCGCCTTACCGTATGGCACGTGTGGCGGCGTTTTTGGACCCTTGGAGCGATCCTTTGGGTAAAGGCTATCAGCTGACGCATTCCTTAATGGCGATTGCGCGCGGCGGCTGGTTTGGCGAGGGCTTGGGTGCAAGTTTGGAAAAACGTTTCTACCTGCCTGAAGCGCACACGGACTTTATTTTTTGCCGTCATTGGCGAGGAGTTCGGCTTTGTCGGGATGCTGGTTTTGGTGTTCTGCTACGGCTGGCTGGTGTGGCGTGCATTTTTCCATCGGCAAGCAGGCGCGTGATTCAGGCTTGATGTTCAGCGCGTACATTGCCAACGGTATCGGTATTTGGATTGGTATTCAAAGTTTCTTCAATATCGGTGTAAACATCGGTATCCCTGCCCACTAAAGGCCTGACTTTTGCCGTTTATGTCTTACGGCGGTTCGGCTGTTTTTATCATGCTGGTGTGCGTTACTTTGTTATTGCGCATAGATTGCGAAAACCGCCAAAAAAATGCGCGGTTATTCGGTGGAGTAAAACCATGAGCGGTAAAACTTTTATGCTGATGGCCGGCGGTACGGGCGGTCATATTTTTCCCTGCATTGGCGGTTGCCGAGTCGCTGCAAAAAGCGCGGCCATCATGTGATTTGGCTGGGCAGTCAGGATTCGATGGAAGAGCGTATCGTGCCGCAATACGGCATACGCTTGGAAACGCTGGCGATTAAAGGCATACGCGGCAACGGTATTAAGCGCAAGCTGATGTTGCCGGTTACGCTGTATAAAACTGTCCGATCCGCGCAGCAGATTATTAAGAAACACCGTGTTGAGTGTGTGATCGGTTTTGGCGGTTTCGTTACTTTCCCCGGCGGCTTGGCGGCAAAAAAATTTCCGGTGTGCCGATTGTGATTCACGAGCAAAAACGCCGTAGCCGGTTTGTCCAACCGCCAACTGTCGCGTTGGGCAAAACGTGTTCTGTATGCTTTTCCCGAAAGCCTTCCAGCATGAAGGCGGATTGGTGGGTAACCCTGTTCGTGCCGATATTGCGGCATTGCCTGTTCCTGAAGAACGCTTTGAAAACCGTCAGGGCCGTCTGAAAGTTTTGGTGGTGGGCGGCAGTTTGGGTGCGGATGTGTTGAACAAAACCGTTCCGCAAGCTTTGGCATTATTGCCTGAAGCGGCCCGTCCGCAAATGTATCATCAGTCCGGCCGCAATAAATTGGGCAACCTGCAGGCGGATTACGATGCGTTGGGTGTGCAGGCCGAGTGCGTCGAATTTATTACCGATATGGTATCTGCCTACCGTGATGCCGATTTGGTGATTTGCCGTGCCGGCGCGCTGACGATTGCCGAGCTGACGGTTGCAGGTTTGGGTGCATTGCTGGTGCCGTATCCGCACGCGGTAGACGACCATCAAACAGCTAATGCGCGCTTTATGGTGCAGGCCGAAGCTGGTTTGCTGCTGCCGCAAACTCAACTGACGGCAGAAAAACTGGCCGAAATCCTCGGCGGATTAAACCGTGAAAAATGCCTGAAATGGGCGAAAAATGCCCGTACGTTGGCGTTGCCGCACAGTGCGGACGATGTGGCGGAAGCCGCCATCGCGTGTACGGCATGATGACATAATGTGATGAACGAAACAGAGGTCGTCTGAAAACCAAAAAAACAGGTTTTCAGACGACCTTTTTGTAGCTTGGCAGCCTTATTGTGCGGGAGTATGATGTAAATAGGAATCTCTCTCATTGAGGCTGCCATGTCTGCAAAAATCTCTCCCGAAACCATTTCCGCCCTGTCCAGTACCATGCTGATCCCCTGTGGGCGAAGGCAGTAGAGCAGGGTAGGGCGCAGCCGCTTTTGCGCGATGACGAAGCCGTGCGGATGTTGGACAAGATTGACTACGACTTCAGCAAGTTTGCCAAAGTCAAAGCATCGCAGGTCGGCTGTTGCGGGCGGGCGAAGCTGTTGGACGATATGACCCGGCACTTTATCGCCGAACATCCCGATGCCGTCGTGGTGCAAATCGGCGCGGGGCTGGATGCGCGTTACGAACGCTTGGGCAAGCCGCGCATTACCGCTTGGTATGATTTGGATTTACCCGAAGTGATTGAAGTGCGGCGCATGCTGCTGCCTGAATCGGACAATCATTATCTGGGCGCGTCCATGTTTGACGAAGCGTGGATGAACACCGTCGCAGCGCACGGCAAACCCGTGTTGCTCGTGATCGAAGGCGTATTGATGTATTTCGAAGAAACGCAAGTGCAGGATTTTTTTCAAACAGGTTGCTCGCCGTCTGCCGAATGCCCAACTTGCTTTTTGACACTATCCCCAAAGCCTACATCGGACAAAGCAAACACCACGACGCGCTCGGTAAAATGGACAAACCGCCCGAGTTCCGCTGGGCGATAAGCGGAGTGGACGACATTCTGCGGCTGATGCCGGGTGTGGAAATTATTGAAGAAGCCGGTTTGAGCAGCGTCTGCAAACCGCGTTATCCGTGGCTTTTGCGCCTTTTTGTATGCGACCGCGTGGGGACGGCGCAAACTGGATATGCGCTTGATGAGGATACAAGTGCCGTCAAGTTGAGAAGCGCGAGGTCGTCTGAAAACCAGTTTCAGACGACCTTATGTTTTGTTTTTGCTGGTGTTTTGGTGGCTGAAGTCGAGTTTAAAAAAATAGGCAAAAAGCAAAGATTCGCCACTGAACGAAACCTCTTTTTCACCCATATTGCCACTAATGTGAAATCCTGTATGCCGAAACATCTTTAATTTACAAGAAAACTATGGCGCAGAAGCGGATAGCCCTTTTAAAATAACGCCTTTACGCATCGAAAATCCACCGGAACGCAACATCATGATGAAAAATCGAGTCACCAACATCCATTTTGTCGGTATCGGCGGCGTCGGCATGAGCGGTATCGCCGAAGTCTTGCACAATTTGGGCTTTAAAGTTTCCGGTTCGGATCAGGCGAGAAATGCCGTTACCGAGCATTTGAGCAGCTTTGGGTATTCAAGTTTATCCCGGCCATACCGCCGAACACGTCAACGGAGCGGATGTCGTCGTTACCTCTACCGCTGTCAAAAAAAGACAATCCCTGAAGTCGTCGCTGCGCTGGAGCAGCAAATCCCCGTCATTCCGCGCGCCCTGATGTTGGCAGAATTGATGCGTTTCCGCGATGGTATCGCTATTGCCGGTACGCACGGCAAAACCACGACAACCAGCCTGACTGCTTCTATTCTCGGTGCGGCAGGTCTTGATCCGACTTTCGTTATCGGCGGTAAGCTCAATGCCGCAGGTACCAACGCCCGTTTGGGTAAAGGCGAATACATCGTCGCAGAAGCCGACGAATCCGATGCCTCTTTCCTGTACCTGACTCCGATTATGTCCGTCGTGACCAATATTGACGAAGACCACATGGACACTTACGGCCACAGCGTTGAGAAGCTGCATCAGGCGTTTGTTGATTTTATCCACCGTATGCCGTTTTACGGCAAAGCGTTTTTGTGTATCGACAGCGAACACGTCCGCGCGATTTTGCCCAAAGTGAGCAAGCCTTTATGCTACTTACGGCTTGGACGATACTGTTGATATCTACGCAACCGATATTGAAAAACATCGGCGCGCAAATGAAATTTACCGTTCATGTCCAAAATGAAAGGACATGAGCAAGAGTCGTTTGAGGTCGTGTTGAACATGCCCGGTAGGCACAACGTCCTCAATGCCTTGGCTGCTATCGGCGTGGCGCTGGAAGTCGGCGCGTCCGTCGAAGCTCATTCAGCGCGGCTTGCTCGGTTTTGAAGGCGTCGGCCGCCGCTTCCAAAAAAATATGGCGACATCAAATTGCCAAACGGAGGAACTGCTTTGCTGGTGGACGATTATGGCCACCATCCTGTCGAAATGGCAGCAACCCTTTCCGCTGCGCGCGGTGCATACCCTGAAAAACGCTTGGTTTTGGCTTTCCAACCGCATCGCTATACCCGTACACGCGATTTGTTTGAAGACTTTACCAAAGTCCTCAATACCGTTGATGCGCTGGTGTTGACCGAAGTTTATGCCGCAGGCGAAGAGCCGATTGCCGCAGCCGATTCCCGCGCCTTGGCGCGCGCCATCCGCGTATTGGGCAAACTTGAGCCCTATTTACTGCGAAAACGTTGCCGACCTGCCGCAAATGCTGCTGAATGTTTTGCAAGACGGCGATGTCGTTCTGAATATGGGTGCCGGCAGCATTAACCGCGTTCCGTCTGCATTGGTGGAATTGTCGAAACAATCATAATAAACAGGCATATTGGCCTTTGAGGACAGATAGGTCGTCTGAATAATATTCAGACGGCCTGTATCAGCTATTTAAGAAAGTGGAAATTATGCAGAATTTTGGCAAAGTGGCCGTGTTGATGGGTGGCTTCTCCAGCGAGCGCGAAGTTTCGCTGGACAGCGGTGCCGCTATTTTGGCAGCCTTGAAAAGCAAAGGCGTCGATGCCCATGCGTTCGACCCCAAAAGAAACCCCTGTTATCTGAATTGAAAAACACAAGGTTTTCAGACGGCCTTCAATATTCTGCACGGCACTTTTGGCGAAGATGGCGCGATTCAAGGCGCGTTGGAACTGATGGGTATTCCTTACACCGGTAGCGGGGTGGCTGCTTCTGCGCTGGGTATGGATAAATACCGCTGCAAACTGATTTGGCAGGCCTTGGGTTTGCCTGTTCCTGAATTTGCCGTATTGCATGATGACAGCGACTTTGATGCTGTTGAAGAGAAATTGGGCTTGCCGATGTTTGTGAAACCTGCCTCGGAAGGCAGCAGCGTCGGCGTGGTAAAAAGTAAAAGAAAAAGGCCGTCTGAAAAAGTGTTTACGAAGAATTGAAACACTTGCAGGGCGAAATCATTGCCGAACGCTTTATCGGCGGCGGCGAGTATTCTTGCCCGGTATTGAACGGCAAAGGCCTGCCGAGCATTCATATTATTCCAGCTACCGAGTTTTACGACTACGAGGCTAAATACAACCGCGACGATACGGTTTATCAATGCCCGTCGGAAGATTTGAGTGAGGCGGAGGAAAACCTGATGCGCGAACTCGCTGTGCGTGGCGCGCAGGCGATGGTGCGGACGGCTGTTCGCGCGTGGACTTTCTGAAAGATACAGACGGTAAACTGTATCTCTTGGAAATCAATACCTTGCCTGGTATGACCAGCCACAGTTTGGTGCCAAAATCTGCAGGCCATACTGGCGTGGATTTTGCTGATTTGTGTATTGAGATTTTGAAGACCGCTCATGTGGGATGATGCAGGCGCACTGGGTCGGCTGACCCGCCGGCTATTGTTGCTGATGACCTTTCTGCTGATAGGTTCGGGCATAGCTTGGCTTTTACAATTCCAAATATTTTCCTGTGAAACAGATTGCCATTCAGGGTAAGCTGAAATATGCTTCCACCAAAGAATTGCAAACTGTTGCACGAGAGCATATCAGGGGTAATATGTTCCGCGCCGATATTGATTCGGCGCAGGCCGCTTTTCAGGAATTGCCTTGGATTGACTCGGCAATGGTACGTCGCCGTTTTCCGGAAACCGTGGAAATTATCCTGACCGAGCACGTGCCAGTTGCACACTGGCGCGCTGGCGGCTTGGTGGACAGTAAGGGTAATGTGTTTGCCGCAAGCCTGAAACAGGACCTGCCTATATTTGAAGGGCAGCAGGGGACAGGCAAAGACATGGTCAAACATTATGCGGACTTTTCCGGTATTTTGAGTCCGTTGAAACTGACCATCAAAGAATTGATCTATACGCCGCGGTCGGCATGGCTGCTTTGTATTGAACAACGGCATTACCGTGCGCTTGGGGCGTGAAAACGAAATCAAACGTTTGCAGCAGTTTGCCCAGATTTGGCCATCGCTGCTGCGTAAAAAACAAAGTAGTATCGAATATGTCGATATGCGTTATAAGGATGGTTTTTCAGTCCGTTACCGGCCGTCTGAAAACCCTTCCGACAGTGAATAGCCGATTAGACGTGAAGCAATCTTGTTTCAAAAATAATCAAACCGTCAGTCAGACAACATAGCGAACGAGCAATTATGGAACAACAAAATAAATATATCAGTGCCTTAGACATTGGTACGTCCAAGGTCATCGCCTTAATCGGCGAGATTCGGGAAGATAACGAAATCCACATTGTTGGCTTGGGTCAAAGCCCTTCACGCGGTCTGCGTGCAGGTATGGTGACCAACATTGACGCCACTGCGCAAGCCATTCGTCAGGCGGTAGAAGATGCCGAGCTGATGGCAGATACCAAAATTTCCCACGTCGTCACCGGTATTGCCGGTAACCATATCCGCAGCCTGAATTCACAAGGCGTGGTCAAAATTAAAGATGGTGAAGTATCGCAAACCGACATTGATCGTGCCATCGAAACGGCCAAAGCCATCAATATTCCGCCTGATCATAATATCTTGCATACCGTGGTTCAAGAGTACATCATCGACAACCAGCCAGGCGTGAAAGAGCCTATCGGCATGAGCGGCGTGCGTTTGGATACCCGTGTACACATCATTACCGGTGCGAACACTGCTTTGCAAAATATCCAAAAATGTATCCAACGCTGCGGCCTGCAAATGGATCAAATCATGCTTCAGCCTTTGGCAAGCGGTCACGCCGTTTTGACTGAAGACGAAAAAGATTTGGGCGTGTGCGTCATTGATATCGGTGGCGGTACAACCGACATCGCGGTTTATACCAATGGCGCAATCCGCCATACCGCGGTTATTCCCGTTGCCGGCGATTTGATTACCAAAGACTTGGCGCAAGCCTTGCGTACGCCGCACAGTGCAGCCGAGTACATCAAAATCCATTACGGCGCTGCGATTCCGACTATGGATGGCTTGGATGAAATGATTGAAGTCCCTAGTGTTGGCGACCGTCAATCACGTCAAATTTCACGCCGTGTATTGGCTGAAATCATCGGCCCGCGCGTAGAAGAAATTTTTTGGAATTGACGCTGAACGAATTGCGCCGCTCCGGCTTCCCTGAAGAAGTGCTGACTTCAGGTATCGTTTTTGACCGGTGGTGCTTCTATGTTGACCGGTATTGTTGAGTTGGCGGAAGAAGTCTTCAACTTGCCGGCGCGTATCGGTGTTCCACAAGAAATGGGCGGCGTATCCGAGCGTATCCGCAATCCACGCTATTCAACAGCGATTGGCCTGCTTCAGACGGCCTATGCTGCCGAAGAGGGTGAGCAAACCAGCCGAACTGGTGCGATTGCACTGAATGATTCAGGCAAAAAAATGGGTCTGTGGGAAAAAATCCAAAGATTCTTCAGAGATAATTTCTGATAAAAGTTTTCAGGGCAGGCGGTGTAGCAACCGTTTGTCCTGAATATTTAAAGTGGAATTAAACGGTTTTTAAATAATTGTCAAGTGGATAATTTAAAAACTTGTATATTTTCTGTTAAAAAAATGTAGTAAAAAAATATAACGCCGACAGCCGAATGGTAAGAAGATTTTTTTGCCAGTATCTGGATACTTCTTATATAATACGGATAATAAGTTATTTTTGAACCGTCCTTATAAAGCGGGGCGCGGAGGATTATTGAATGGAATTTGTTTACGACGTAGCAGAATCAGCAACGAGCCCCTGCTGTTATTAAAGTTATCGGTTTGGGTGGCGGTGGCTGTAATGCCATTAACAACATGGTTGCCAACACTATTCATGGTGTTGAGTTCATCAGTGCCAATACCGATGCGCAATCATTGGCTAAAAACAATGCGGCTAAACGCATTCAATTGGGTACAAACCTGACTCGCGGTTTGGGTGCCGGTGCAAATCCTGAAATCGGCCGCGCCGCTGCTCAAGAAGATCGCGAAGCCATCGAAGATGCCATCCGCGGCGCAAACATGCTGTTCATCACTACCGGTATGGGTGGTGGTACAGGTACCGGCTCTGCTCCTGTTGTGGCTGAAATCGCAAAAGAAATGGGTATCCTGACCGTTGCGGTTGTGACTCGTCCGTTTGCTTACGAAGGCAAACGCGTACATATCGCTCAAGCAGGTTTGGATCAGCTCAAAGAGCGCGTTGATTCCCTGATTATTATCCCGAACGACAAATTGATGACTGCCTTGGGCGAAGACGTGACCATGCGTGAAGCTTTCCGTGCGGCCGACAATGTACTGCGTGACGCGGTTGCCGGTATTTCCGAAGTGGTGACTTGCCCTAGCGACATGATCAACTTGGACTTCGCCGACGTGAAAACCGTGATGAGCAATCGCGGTATCGCCATGATGGGTTCAGGTTTCGCGCAAGGTATCGACCGTGCCCGTTTGGCTACTGATCAAGCTATCTCCAGCCCGCTCTTGGATAACGTTACTTTGGATGGCGCACGCGGTGTATTGGTAAACATTACCACTGCTCCTGGTTGCCTGAAAATGTCTGAGTTCAACGAGATTATGCGTATAGTCAACCAAAATGCACACCCTGAAGTGGAATGCAAATTTGGTGCTGCCGAAGACGAGAGCATGAGCGAAGACGCTATCCGTATTACCATCATTGCTACCGGCTTGAAAGAAAACGGTACTGACAACCAACTGCGCGCTGCTGCCCGTACCCAACAATTGGTACGCGGTGCGGAAGAAGCGCCTCAAGCTAAAAGCCAAAGCAGCGCTGAAAGCTTGGTTCGTACCAACCGCAATATCCGTTCTATGAATCTGACAGCGGCTGATTTCAGCAACCAGTCTGTACTGGATGACTTTGAAATTCCGGCTATCTTGCGCCGTCAGCAACATACTTCTGATAAATAATCAGGATCATGCATGAAAAGACCTGCCTTAAAGGCGGGTCTTTTTATTAGCAGAATAAACTTAAGGCCGTCTGAAAATTTTCAGACGGCCTTAAGTTTTCAAATAAAAGCAAATAACAAACTTACCCTTTATTTAGGATCTGTTTGTTTTCGCCCTCACGACGCAACTCTTTGGGCAAGACAAATACAATGCTTTCTTCTGCGCCTTCTCCTTCGCGGATGGTTTTGTGTCCCCAGTCTTGAATGGTTTGTAATACTTCTCGGACTAAGACTTCGGGTGCAGATGCACCGGCAGTTACACCGACCTTGGTTTTGTTTTTCAAACCATTCTTTTTCAGATAGGAGGCATTATCGACCATATAGGCATCAACTCGCGCAATGCGGCTACTTCTCGCAAGCGGTTGCTGTTGGAAGAGTTGGGTGAACCGACAACAATTACGAGATCGCATTCTTCGGCCAATTCTTTAACAGCAGTTTGGCGGTTGGTTGTGGCGTAGCAGATATCTTCTTTGTGCGGATTACGGATATTTGGAAAGCGTTGATTTAAAGCTGCAATGATGTCTTTGGTTTCGTCTATCGATAAAGTGGTTTTGGCTGACGTAGGCAAGTTTGTCAGGATTTTTTTGACGTTCAGTCCGGCTACATCTTCCACTGTCTCAACCAGAAACATTTTTGCCCGGAGGTAATTGTCCCATCGTGCCTTCTACTTCGACGTGGCCTTTGTGACAATCATGATAATTTCGTAATCTTGCTCATCGAGGCGGGCTACTTTTTTATGGACTTTGGTTACCAGAGGGCAGGTGGCATCAAAAACGCGGAAACCACGTTGTGCCGCTTCTTCCTGGACTGCTTTGGATACGCCGTGAGCTGAGTAAATCAGTGTGGCACCCTTTGGGACATCCGCCAAGTTATCGACAAATACGGCACCTTTTGCCCGCAGATTGTCGACGACGAATTTGTTGTGAACGACCTCATGGCGGACGTAAATAGGCGCGCCGAATTCTTCGAGTGCACGTTCAACAATGCTGATGGCACGGTCAACACCGGCACAGAAGCCGCGGGGATTGGCAGGGGATAATGGTTTTTTTGGGTCATGTGTGTTCCGTTTTCAGACGGCCTTTGTGTCGTTTGAAGGTGTTTTTTTGTGCAGCAAACCGTCTATTACCAAGCAAACTGCGCCAACGCAGATAAAGCTGTCGGCAATGTTAAATGCGGGGTAGAACCAGTTTTGCCAATAGAAAAGCAGAAAATCGACAACGTGGCCGTGAATCAGACGGTCAACCACATTGCCAATCGCGCCGCCGATAATCATGGCAGCCCCTAGTTTGCCCCAGCGGCCAAACTCATCACGCAAAATGGCACGGGCTAAATACAAGCTGATAACGACGGCCAGACCTAAAAAGAAGAATTTCTGCCAGCCGCCTTGGTCGGCCAAAAAGCTGAATGCCGCGCCTGGATTATAGGCAAGGGTCAGGTCAAAGAAGCCTGGAATGATATTGAGGCGTTCGCCTTCGGTAAAGTGTTTCAAGATTTCCCATTTGCTCAGTTGGTCAAGAATGATGGCAACGAGGGAAAGTAAGGAAAAGGGAATTTTTGCAGAAGAGGATGAACTCATGTTTTCAGACGGCTTATGTAATAAAGGGTTTATTTTACCTGAAAGCAGGCTGGAAGTGTTTACGATGGCATTGACGTCAAGGCCGTCTGAAAATAGAAACGCCGCCACTTGAATATATCAAAGGGCGGCATAGTAAGTATGTGTGGGCTTATTGGTTTTTAAGCAATGGGAAGCCCAGTTTTTCGCGGCTTTCAACGAATTTTTGTGCAACGATACGGCTCAATGCACGAATGCGGCCGATGTAGGTTGCGCGTTCGGTAACGGAAATGGCACCGCGTGCATCTAAGAGGTTGAACGTGTGGCCGGCTTTGAGTACAAGCTCGTAAGCAGGCAGGGCAAGACTGGTGTCTTCAACTGCAAGCAGGCATTTGGCTTGTTCTTCATAGTCGTTGAATTGGCGTAAGAGCCAATCGGCATCGCTGTATTCGAAGTTGTAGGTAGATTGTTCGACTTCGTTTTGATGATAAACGTCGCCGTAAGTGACGATGTTGCCATCAAGAGTTTTTGCCCAAACGAGGTCGTACACATTTTCCACGCCTTGCAGATACATGGCAAGGCGCTCGATACCGTAGGTGATTTCGCCGAGTACAGGGGAGCAGTCGATACCGCCGACTTGTTGGAAGTAGGTGAATTGGGTTACTTCCATGCCGTTGAGCCAAACTTCCCAGCCCAAGCCCCAAGCGCCGAGCGTAGGGTTTTTCCCAGTCGTCCTCGACAAAACGGATGTCGTGTACTTTAGGGGTCGATACCCAATTCGCGCAGGGAGTCGAGATAGAGGTCTTGAATATTGGCTGGTGCAGGTTTGAGCGCAACTTGGAATTGATAGTAGTGTTGCAGACGGTTGGGGTTGTCGCCATAGCGGCCGTCTTTGGGGCGGCGGCTGGGTTGAACGTAAGCGGCAAACCAAGGCTCTGGGCCTAACGCGCGCAGGCAGGTGGCTGGATGCGAAGTACCGGCACCGACTTCCATATCGAAAAGGTTGGATAACGGTACAGCCTTTGTCTGCCCAGTAGTTTTGTAATTTGAAAATAATTTGTTGGAAGGTGAGCATGGTGGATGGAATAGATTGGAATAAAGAGGGTATTTTACTGTTTTGAGCCTGTTTTGGATAGGCTGAAGGAAGTGGCGCAGTTTATTTGCCGTCCAACAGGTCTGAAAAAGGGGTCGTCTTCTGAAGAAACGGTGTATTTTTTTCTTGTGCCCATTCACCTAAATCAATGAGTTTGCACCGTTTGCTGCAGAAAGGGCGGTAGGGACTGTCGGTGTTCCAAACGACTTCTTTGTGGCAGGTCGGACATTTTACAACAGGAGCGGTCATGCAGTTTCTTTCAGTGATTGTGCAATGGATTGATAGTATTGATGCAAGCGGGCAACCTTGATTTTTGCTTCTTCCATGTTATGGGTATTGTCCAATCATCGTCGGCATGCAGCAGTCTGTCACATCGAGAAGCTTGGGTAGCCATGATTTGACGCGTTTGTTCTTCTGAAAAACCATTGCGTTGATGTACGCGTTCGATTTGGACGGACTCTGGAACATCTACAACCAAAATGCGGTCAGTCTCCGCTTTAAATGCCGGATTCTCAATTAAAAAGCGGTACATCGACAATGCCGTAAGCAGAGGAGGCAAGTTGTTGTTTCTGCTGTTGGATTTTGTTTAAGATTAATGGCAGAAGCAGGTTTCCAGTTGTTTTTTGGATTGAGGCCGTCTGAAAACTTCTTCCCGTAAAGCCATACGATTCAGACGGCCTTCACTGTCAAAAACCTCATCGCCGAAAAGCTGGCGGATGGCAGGAAGGGCTTCACCGTTTTCAGCGGTCAGTGAACGGCTGATGGCATCGGCATCGATAATGGGTGCGCCAAGTTCGGCAAACATTTGGGCAATAGATGATTTACCGCTACCGATACCGCCGGTCAAGCCTATCCATAATGTCATTATCGGAATCCTGATTGTACGAGCCACCATTGTACCAGTTGGGTAATAGGTGCATTGGCAACCAAAATAATCCATCCTGCTACAGCAAGGCTGGGACCAAAAGCAAAATATTGACCTTTACCGACGCGGGCAATGAGTGCGCCCACCAGTCCGACTAAGGCAGCCATGAAGATCAGAACAGGCAAGATACCTACGCCCAGCCATGCCCCGAACGCGGCCAAAAGTTTGAAGTCGCCATTGCCCATGCCGATTTTACCGGTCAGAAGTTTATAGACGGCGCATAAAGTATAAAGGCTCATATAGCCTGCGATTGCGCCTAAAACGGCTGAATACAGGGGTACGAATGTGTCATTCAGATTAAACAGCAGGCCGATCCAGATTAGGGGCTGAGTCAGGCTGTCGGGTAAATATTGTGTATCGGCATCAATAAAGGTCAGCGCAATCAATATGGCAGTCAAAATTAATCCGCCAATAGTTGTACATGACCAGCCGTATTGCCACGCGACAATACCGAATAAGACACTTGTCAGCAGCTCAATCAGCGGATAGCGTATGCCGATAGCGGTTTTGCAGGAGTGGCATTTCCCGCCCAGTAAAACATAGCTGAGGATGGGGATGTTTTGCCAAGGTTTGACTGGGTTTTTGCATTTTGGGCAGCGTGAATTCGGTTTGCACAGATTAAATGGCTGTTTTTCTTCATCTGTCAGCTTGATGCCCAAATGCTCTTTTAGAAAAATTGTGTCCATTCGCGTTCCATCATTATCGGCGTGCGATAAATGACAACGTTTAGAAAGCTGCCAATCAGCAATCCTAAAATAACGGCTAAAGGAATGGCGAATGGCGCAAGAACGGAGAGGGCGTCGATGGCAGAGTAAATACTATCAAGCATATCAACCTACGACATTACCCAAGTTAAACAGCGGCAGATACATGGCAATCAGCAAGATACCGATGAGCGAACCCAATACCACCATGATGATAGACTCCATCAAGTGAGACAATCGGGAGACGGAGTTGTCTACTTCATCTTCGTAGAATTCGGCAGCTTTGTTCAGCATATCGTCCAAAGAGCCTGACTCTTCGCCGATGGCCGCCATTTGGATCACCATATTGGGGAACATATCCGTACTTTGCATACTGGATGTCAGCGACAGACCTTGGGTTACCTTGGCGCGGATGTCTTGAGTGGCTTCTTCATAGAGAATATTGCCGGATGCGCCTGCAACTGAATCTAATACTTCCACCAAAGGAACGCCGGCTGCGAAGAGGGTGGAAGTCGTACGCGCCCAACGGGCAATGGTTGCTTTACGGACGATGGCGCCAAAAACAGGGAGTCTCAAAATCAGAGCATCGATTCGTTTTTGGAAGGTAGGCGATTTTTCATGGAGTTTGTACAGGCCGAAGGCGGAAACAATCAAAAGGATGATCATAATCCAGCCATAGTCGACGAATAAATCGGACAAGCTCATGACAAGTTGGGTAAGCCTTGGCAGCTCTGCACCCATATTGGCATAAACTTCTTTAAAGGCAGGCAGTACAAACATCATCATGATGAAGATAAGCGCAACCGCCACCATGATAATGGCAATCGGGTAGGTCAGTGCGGTTTTGACTTTTTTTCTTAATGGCTTGGGTTTTTTCTTTATAGACAGCCAGTTTGTCCAATAAGCTTTCCAGTACGCCGCCGGACTCGCCTGCGCTGACCAGATTGCAATAGAAACGGTCGAAATATTTTGGATATTTGGAGAACGATTTACCCAATGCGCTGCCTTGTTCGACATCGGAGCGAACCTGCATCAGCATTTCGGTCATGCTCGGATTGGAGTGGCCGCGCGCAACGATTTCAAAAGCCTGCATCAGCGGTAAGCCTGCCTTCATCATCGTTGCCAGTTGGCGGGTGAACACTGTAATGTCTTCTTGGGTAATACGGCGTTTGCGTGCAGTTTTAACTTTGCTGATACGCAAAGGACGAATGCCTCTGCGTTGGAGTTTCTTGCGTGCTTCTTCTTCGTCTTTGGCAACTACTTCACCATGGACAAGACGTTCGGTCTCGGTATTTTTTCCTTCAAAAAGTAAAACGCTTGCCTTTTGCTTCTTGAGCCGAACAGACTTCTTTTTGCTCTGCTTGAGCCATGTGTTATCCCTTGTTAGTAAGAAATAAAGCGGACTGTTTCCCCGTGCCGCTTTATTTTAATTTTTCGAAAAATATGGCAGTTTAGTCATTGGTATGAGCAGTCACTTCTTCCAACGAGGTCAGGCCTTGCATGACTTTCATGAGGCCGGCGCGACGCAAGTCTACCATGCCTTCCTGATAGGCCATGTTCATGATATCAACTTCTGTACCGTTGTTCATAATGACTTTTTGCATTTCATCGCTGACCGGCATGACTTCATAAATACCGACGCGGCCTTTAAAGCCTTTGCCGCGGCAGCTGTCGCAGCCAACCGGGCGGTAGAGTTTCCAATCTTGAGCCAAATCCGTATCGGTAAAGCCGGCTTTTTCAATGCCGGAACCGGAGGGCGTTCAACTTCGCGTTTGCAGTTTGGACACAGTCTGCGCAACAGCCTTTGCGCCATAATCAGGCTGACCGAGCTGGCGATATTGAAAGGCGCTACGCCCATGTTCAAAAGGCGGGACAGCGTGGCCGGTGCATTATTGGTATGCAGGGTCGAGAAAACCATGTGGCCGGTTTGGGCGGCTTTAATGGCGATGTCGGCGGTTTCCAAGTCTCGGATCTCACCGACCATAATAATATCAGGATCTTGGCGCAAGAAGGATCGGAGTGCGGCAGCAAACGTCAGACCTTGTTTCTCATTGACGTTGACTTGGTTGACGCCCGGCAGGTTAATCTCGGCCGGATCCTCGGCCGTCGAAATGTTCACATCTTCCGTGTTCAAAAATACTCAGGCAGGTATAGAGTGAAACGGTTTTGCCCGAACCTGTCGGACCGGTAACCAACACCATGCCGTAAGGGCGGTTGATGGCCTCAAGCAGCATTTCTTTTTGGAAAGGCTCTAAGCCGAGCTGGTCGATATTGAGCGGTGTACCATCGGAATTTAGGATACGCATTACCACTTTTTTTCGCCAAACAACGTCGGCAACGTGCTGACACGGAAGTCAATCGGACGGCCGTGTTTATGGAAGGCAATTTGAATTCTGCCGTCTTGCGGAATACGTTTTTCGGAAATATCCAAACGCGCCATCACTTTGATGCGCGATGCCAACCGGCCGCGCACGGCGACAGGGAGGCTGTACGACTTCACGCAATTGTCCGTCCACGCGGAAACGAACGCGCGCCATTTGCTCGTAGAATTCAAAGTGGATATCCGATGCGCCCGCGTTCAGGGCATCGGATAAGGGTTTTATGGATGAAGCGGGGGATTGGACCGTCTTCAGCTTCTTCATTGTCGATATAAAGCGATTGCGATTGCTGCGTTGCTTCATGTTCGTCGTTGATTTCTTTCAGAATGGTGGTCGAACGTTGACCCAGCCATTCCAGCAATGAGCTGAGCTGGTCGTCTGGAACTACTACCAAGTCGACACTTAAACCCTGAAGCAAAAGCAATTTTTTTGAAAGTTTTGGATTTGGGTCGGATCGGATACGGCGAAATAAACCTTGCGTCCGCGTTTTTAAAAATTGGAATGCAACGGTTTTTGCACCATTTGCTCTTCCGTCAGAATGTCGCTGACTACATTATTGCGCGGGTAGTAGCGCAAATCCAAAAAGGGATAGCTGAATACGCGCGCAACCAACTCTCCCAAAAGCTTTTAGGGAGATGATGCCGTCTGAAAACAGGTTGGGCAGGATTTCTTTGCCCGATTGTAAAAAGGCTGTTGTAATGTTCCGCTTGTTGATTTGAGATGGTCTGGCTTTGAACCAAAACACGCAATAATCCGACACTCATTTTATTTTCCGTTTCTTGTGCAGTTTTTCCTTTAATTTAGAGGAAAGCCGTATTATTTTTATCATTATTATGATTAAAGCATATGTTTAATTATGCAAATCTGCTTAAGTGGCAAAAGACATGCTTCTGCTTTAATTGTATTTTTATTTCAGACGGCCATTATAAAGCAAGGAGAATAGGCGTTAAACTCGATATTTTTGGATTATGATGAAAAAACAACAATTTTATCGTATGAATCCAATCAATAACGAAATTATATTTCATGTTGCTATTACTTGTTTGGAGATGGCAGAAAAGGTTGTTTTGATGGACAGACGGTTGGAATTTGAAATATGAAAAGGCCGTCTGAAACTGAGCAATCAGGTTTCAGACGGGGCCTTTTAGCTATTTAAATCCGATAGGATTGATTAGGCTTTGTTTTTTTCAACCGTCCATGCAACTCCTGCACGCTGTACACGCCCAAGTGGTCGCGGCTTTTTGCGCCTTCGCTCATGGCTTCGCCGCCGGCGATGGTGGTGTATTGCGGCACGCGTTGGGTAAGGGAGGTGCGGCGGATGCTGTGGCTGTCGGTGATGGATTGCGCCGAGCTGCTGACGGTGTTGACCACCAGCGCGATTTCGCCGTTTTTAATCGCGTCCACGATGTGCGGGCGGCCTTCCTGCACTTTGTTCACCGCCTGCACGATGATGCCGTGTTCTTTCAGATATTCGGCGGTGCCGCGCGTGGCGCAGACGCCGTAGCCGAGTGCTTGGAAGTTTTGCGCGGTTTTGACGATGAGCGGTTTGTCTTCGTCGCGCACGGCGAGGAAGATTTTGCCGGTCGGGTTCAGACGTTCGCCTGCACCGAGTTGGGCTTTGTAGTAGGCTTCGCCGAAGCTTGCGCCCACGCCCATCACTTCGCCGGTGGAGCGCATTTCGGGGCCGAGGATGGTGTCCACGCCGGGGAATTTGATGAAGGGAACACGGCTCTTTAACGGCATAGAAATCGGGAACGACTTCTTTTTCCACGCCCTGCTCTTGCAGGGAAATGCCTGCCATGCAGCGCGCGCCGACTTTGGCGAGCGGCACGCCGGTGGCTTTGGAGACGAAGGGCACGGTACGGCTGGCGCGCGGGTTTACTTCCAGCACGAACACCACGCCGTCCTGTACGGCAAACTGTACGTTCATCAGGCCGACCACGCCCAGCGCGTAGGCCATGGCTTTGGTTTGGCGGCGGATTTCGTCTTGGATTTCTTCGCTGAGCGAGTAGGGCGGCAGCGAGCAGCCGGAGTCGCCGGAGTGGATACCTGCCTGTTCGACGTGCTGCATGATGCCGCCGATAACGACGTCTTTGCCGTCTGAAACGCAGTCCACATCGACTTCAATCGCGTTGTTCAGGAAGAAATCGAGCAACACGGGGCTGTCTTCGGATACCTGCACGGCTTCGCGCATGTATTTTTGCAGCTCTTCGGCGGAATGGACGACCTGCATGGCGCGGCCGCCGAGGACGTAAGACGGGCGCACGACCAGCGGATAGCCGATTTCTTCGGCTTTGACGAGCGCTTCTTCTTCGTTGTGGGCGATGCGGTTGGGCGGTTGGCGCAGACCTAAGTCGTTTAGCACTTTTTTGGAAGCGTTCTCGGTCTTCGGCGGCGTCGATGCTGTCGGCGGACGTGCCGATGATGTTCACGCCGTTTTTCAACCAGCGCGTTGGCGAGTTTGAGCGGGGTTTGGCCGCCGTAATGCACAATCACGCCCCACGGGTTTTCGGTGCGGACGATTTCCAACACGTCTTCCAATGTCAGCGGCTCGAAATACAGGCGGTCGCTGGTGTCGAAGTCGGTGGACACGGTTTCGGGGTTGCAGTTCACCATAATCGTTTCAAAGCCCGATTCGCGCAGGGCGAGCGCGGCGTGAACGCAGCAATAGTCAAACTCGATGCCTTGACCGATACGGTTTGGACCGCCGCCGAGAATCATCACTTTTTTACGGTCGGAAGGACGCGCTTCGCATTCTTCTTCGTAAGTGGAATAGAGGTAGGCGGTTTCGGTGGCGAACTCGGCGGCGCAGGTATCGACGCGTTTATAGACGGGATGCAGCTTCAGCGCGTAGCGGTGTTCGCGCACTTCTTTTTCTTTTACGCCTAAAAGCTGCGCGATGCGTTTGTCGGAGAAGCCTTTGCGTTTCAGACGGCGTAAGGCGGCGAAATCCACATCTTGCAGGCAGCCTGCACTTACCTGCTGCTCTTCTTTCACCAAGTCTTCGATTTGCGCCAGGAACCAAGGGTCGATGGCGCAGATTTCGTGGATTTCTTCCAGCGTGAAGCCTGCGCGGAACGCGTCTGCCACAAACAGCATACGCTCAGGGCCGGGGTTCGCCAATTCGCGGCGGATTTCCGCTTTGTCGGAGCTTCTCGGATTGAAGCCGCACAAGCCCGTTTCCAAGCCGCGCAGGGCTTTTTGGAAACTTTCCTGAATGGTGCGCCCCATCGCCATCACTTCGCCCACCGATTTCATCTGCGTGGTCAGGCGGTCGTCTGCGGCGGGGAATTTTTCAAACGCGAAACGCGGGATTTTTGGTCACGACATAGTCGATGGAAGGCTCGAACGACGCAGGCGTGCGGCCGCCAGTGATGTCGTTGCGCAACTCGTCCAGCGTAAAGCCGACCGCCAGTTTCGCCGCCACCTTCGCAATCGGGAAGCCTGTTGCTTTGGAAGCCAGCGCGGACGAACGGCTCACGCGCGGGTTCATCTCAATCACAATCATCTCGCCATTTTCAGGGTTTACCGCAAACTGAACGTTTGAGCCACCGGTATCCACGCCGATTTCGCGCAATACTGCTAAGCTTGCGTTGCGCATGATTTGGTATTCTTTGTCAGTCAATGTTTGCGCCGGCGCAACCGTAATCGAGTCACCGGTATGCACGCCCATCGGGTCGAAGTTTTCAATCGAGCAGATGATGATGCAGTTGTCCGCCTTATCGCGCACCACCTCCATCTCGTACTCTTTCCAGCCGAGGACGGACTGCTCAATCAGCAGCTCATGCGTGGGCGACGCATCGAAACCGCGTTCGCAAATCGCCAAAAACTCATCTTTATTGTAGGCAATGCCGCCGCCCGAACCGCCCATCGTGAAAGACGGACGAATCAGCGTCGGGAAGCCGACCTGTTCCTGCGCCGCCAAGGCTTCGTTCATCGTGTGGCAGACAAAGGATTTCGGGCAGGAGAGGCCGATTTTCTCCATCGCCTCCTTAAAGCGGCCGCGGTCTTCCGCCTTGTCGATCGCGTCTTCCGTCGCGCCGATCAGCTCGACATTGTATTTCGCCAGCACGCCGTTGCGCGCCAAATCCAGCGCACAGTTCAGCGCGGTCTGGCCGCCCATCGTGGGCAGAATCGCATCGGGCCGCTCTTTGGCGATAATCTTCTCCACCGTCTGCCACATAATCGGCTCAATGTAGGTAACATCCGCCATTTCAGGGTCGGTCATGATGGTGGCGGGGTTGGAATTCACCAGAATGACTTTATAGCCTTCTTCACGCAAAGCCTTACAGGCCTGTGCGCCCGAATAGTCAAATTCGCAGGCCTGACCGATAACGATAGGGCCGGCGCCGATGATAAGGATGGATTTTAGGTCGGTACGTTTGGGCATGATGTTTTACTCTAAAAAAATAATGAAAAATAATGTTTTTCTATTGTGGTCATTTAAAAGCTCTAGAATTGATTTTGTTTCTATTATCTGTTATCTGTTGTATGCATATACTCTTATCAATCGAATATCTACAATGTTGGCATTTTTTGCTTTTTGCTTCGCTACGGAAAAATAATAGAAGAATCAGCAGGAATAACATAACCTTTGATATTGCAGCTATTACTAAAAAAATATCAGAAGGATCAGAATAAGTTCCTGGGGTAGCAGTAACGGTACATATTGTTCTATTGTTACTATCTATTAATTTGGCGGTAATACTACCTGCTGAATGTTCTGCTGCCTTTTGTCCTGTAACCTGAAAAGTAATCTCTAGAGACCTATCGCCTGGAGCAGCATCTACTTGCCAAGTAGCACCATCAAGTAAAGAAGTCTCGTCTGTAAGATACCCTAGAGCCCCTGAAGGAAATTCACCTGAGTCCAAGTGTTTTGATACTGCAGCGTGTGGTGATGTAATAGTAATAGCTTCTGCAGTGGTTTCTGCTGTTTCGGATTTCTTCGTATCTGAAAAATTATTTATTACACCTTGAAAACCACTATTAAAATTGTTCCAAACAGTAGTCGGTTGTTCTTCTTTCTTATTAATGAAATAACCAATAATCTGCGCTCCTCCTAATAACACTCCCGTTATTACAGCTGAAATTACAGTTGCTTTTAGCCATTGACATAAACGTTCTTTCTAAGAAATATTAAATTCAAACAAACTTAAGTAGGTGTAGATTGGATTGAAAACCCAGCACAAACCGCTTAACTATCTAAAAAAACGTCGGGTTTGCCAACCCAACCGCTCTTGCGGCACAACTCATTTTTAAACTGTCTGTAACCGCAAAATTTACTACAACCTACTCCCTCCCCTGTGGGGGAGGGTTGGGGAGAGGGCATCTCCCAAAATTGCAGCAATCTTTCCCAACGCAATACCGCTCAAATACAAGCCTTGCGGCTTGTTGCCCTTCTCTAACTCTCCCACGGGAGAGAGGACGGGCAGCTGTTGGGATTAAGGGCTGCAACCCTAACCCACCGCGTGCGTGCCTTGTGGCACATACCCTACCGATGGGTTCAAAGGTCGTCTGAAAAAACGTTCGCAGCGTTTGTTCCATCTGCCGTGCGATAAAGGCTACCTGAAAAATTCCTGCTGTTGATATTTCGGGTATTCTTTTTTCAGACGACCTGCAATGCTTGAATCCGCTGCACCTGCTCCCTCCCCGTGGGGAGGGCTGGGAGAGGGTATTCTCCCAAATCGCGGCAATCTTTCCCAACACCCTAACCATCCCCAATACAAGCCTTGCGGCTTTGTTGCCCTCTTCTAACTCTCTCCCACGGGAGAGAGGACGGGGTGGCTGTTGGGGCTAAGGCTCTCAAGGAAACGGGTTGTGTAGGTTGCTTTTTACTTTTTCAGACGACCTGCAATCAACGGTTGTAAATTTAAGTTGCTTTTTCAAACTGCCTGCAACCGTGAAAACCTGCTGCAACCTTCTCCCTCTCCCGTGGGAGAGGGCTGGGAGAGGGCATTCTCGAATTGCAGCAATCTTTTCCCAACACCCTAACTACCCCAATACAAGCCTTGCGGCTTGTCGCCCTCTCTCTAACTATCTCACGCGGGGAGAGAGGATGGGGCAGTTGTTGGGGTTAAGGGTTCTGCAAGGAAAACAGGTTGTGTAGGCTGCTTTTTTTACTTTTCAGACGACCTTTATAAATGCTCAATTCAGTCGGCTTGCACCCTATAATTTTTCAAAAAAATCCAATCAAAAATCAGCTATCTGCTACCGTGCAGGCTGCTTTTTCTAATTTCTGTAACACACGCAGAATTTCCGCCAGTACATCGTTTGTCTGCTGCAAAATCTCGTGATTCCAAAAACGCAGCACGGTAAAGCCCAGGCTGTTGAGATATGCCGTTCGCGCGTGGTCGTATGCAGCTTGTTCTGTGTGTTGTCCGCCGTCTGCTTCGATAATCAGCTTAGGTGTTACGCACATAAAATCAACAATATAATTTCCCATCGGCTGCTGGCGGCGAAATTTATAGCCGTTCAGACGGCCTGCCCGCAGGTGCTGCCACAATTTTGCTTCCGCCTCACTCATTTCTTGACGCATGGCTTTGGCGCGTTGGCGCAGGGCGGGGTTGTCGGCGGTCAATAGTTTTTTTCGGGCGGGTTCATTTTTGTTGTCGGGTTGCTGTTTGTGCAAGCCTTGCGGCTTGCTGCCCTCTCCATCCCTCTCCCGCGGGAGAGGGATGGGGTGCTGATTGAATTAAATTTTGCGGCAAGACAATCTTTTTTTCAGACGACCTTTTGCGTTTTTTTATTTTGCACAGGCCGTCTGAAAACTTCCTAAAAACTAGTGATAAAATGTAATTAAACCCAAAATGATACCGGGGGCGTTTGCCAGTATGATGGGGTAGTCGCGTTTTTTTCTTTCAAAAAGCCGTAGGCAAACCATAATGTGCAGTTGATGGCGGCGACGAGGGGTTGCAACGGCGAGCCGGGGTTGCCGGCAAGGTTGTTTTGGATTTGCGGGATATAAGCAACGTACATACCGACGGCGGCCAGGGTGGCTGCGACGGAGAGGACGCGCATTTGTTTTTTTCAGTCATGGGGTTTCCTTTCTGACTTGAGTTACAGGGTTTTGAACTGCTTGATTTTTCAGACGGCCTGCCGGATTTGACGGCCGTCTGAAAAAAATTCGCTTTATTGTTTTGCTGCTTTGATATTGTCAATGAATTTGTCGAACAGATAACCGACGTCTTGCGGGCCGGGGCTGGCTTCGGGGTGGCCTTGGAAGCAGAATACAGGTTTGTCTGTCAGCTCGATGCCTTGCAAGGTGTTGTCAAACAAGGATTTGTGGGTAATCCGTGCGTTGGCGGGCAGGGTGTCGGCATCGACGGCGAAACCGTGGTTTTGGCTGGTAATGACGACTTTGCCGCTGTCTAAATCTTGTACTGGATGGTTGGCACCGTGATGGCTGAAGCGCATTTTCAGGGTTTTTGGCGCCGATAGCGAGGCTGATGAGCTGGTGTCCCAAACAAATGCCGAAAATCGGTTTGCCGCTTTCCATCAGTTTTTGCACGGCTTTGATGGCGTAATCGCAAGGCTCGGGGTCGCCGGGGCCGTTGGACAGGAATACGCCGTCAGGATTGAGTGCCAACACGTCTTCCGCGCTGGTTTGGGCGGGGACGACGGTCAGGCGGCAGCCGCGTGAGGCGAGCATACGCAGGATGTTGGTTTTGACGCCGAAATCGTAGGCGACGACGTGGTAAGGCTGTTCGGAAGGGGTAACGAAACCTTTGCCCAATTCCCCATTCGCCTTCGGTCCATTCGTAAGTTTCTGTGCAGGAAACTTCTTTTGCCAAGTCTTTGCCGACCATGCTGCCGAACGCGGCGATGAGTTCTTGCGCTTTTTTTCAACCGTAGCGTCCGCGCCGGTCAAAATCGCGCCGCTTGTGCGCCTTTTTTTCACGCAGCAGCGTGGTCAGGCGGCGGTGTCGATGTCGGCGATGGCAACGGTTTTGTTGCGCACCAAATAGTCGTGCAGGCTTTCGGAGGCGCGGAAGTTGCTGTGCAACAGCGGTAGGTCGCGGATAATCAAGCCTGCGGCATAAACGCTGCGGCTTTCTCGTCTTCGGCGTTGGTGCCGGTATTGCCGATGTGGGGGGTAGGTAGGGTAACGATTTGTTTGCAGTAGGACGGGTCGGTCAGGATTTCCTGATAGCCGGTCATGGAAGTGTTGAACACGACTTCGCCGGAAGTCGAACCTTCGTAACCGATTGATGTGCCGTGAAATACGCTGCCGTCAGCGAGAACGAGAAGAGCCGGAGTGGTCATGATGGAATCCTGTTTGCCTGATGATGGTCGGTTCGAAAAATGGGTCAGGCCGTCTGAAAAATAAAAATTGTTTACAAAAAAGACAGCCTTCGGAAATCTCGGCTAAAAAAAAACACGCTCCGCAGCTTTGATTTTGCTGTGTAACGTGCTTTTTCAGACATAGCTGCCTATGCCGTAGAAGCAATGCATTCTACGTCAAAAAAAGCTATATAGTTCAAGCTGTGGTTTGGCAACGGATTTTCCCTTTACAATCATGAAGTCTGTTTCATTTTTCGCCATTGTTCGCCACATTAGACAAAAACAGCCCGAACCCCACATAAATGACATCGTAAATGTTAGAATCGCATTCCGAGAAAATAAAAACAACGTCATCATCCGTCAACCGACAATTTTATGAAAAAAGAACGCATTATGAAAAACAAATCTTCACGTTGCCCCGGTTCCATCCGTCCGATGATTTACAGCATCGCCTCCGCGCTCGCCTTGATGAGCGGGGTGGCAAATGCCGCAGCAGGCGAGTTCGCCAAAGTCCCACTGTATCTGCAAAATGAATCTAAAATTGATAAACAGCCCGAAGTTAAACACAACATTATGCTGTTTATTGATGATTCAGGTAGTATGGATGAATATATTGGCAGTCAAACCCGTATTCAGATTACAAGGGATGCGTTAAGTAAAGTTTTTGAAGGAACATGGTAGTACATTTAACTGGGCATTGCAGACTTTAAATAATAGCGGTATGAGCGATACTCCTGATGACAAAGGATTTTACCATACCGGCAACTGAGATTGAAGAAAGGGTAAAAAGGATTAAGGCCAAAGGAGGTACGCCGACTACCTCGCGTTATTTCGAGTTGGTCAGTCAAATTGTGATGCCGAATGTGAAATACCGTTGCCAGAAATCATATGTGGTTTTTGATGTCTGACGGTGATGCCAATTTTAGCTGTAGTTTGGATGATAGAGGATACAAATGGCCTAAGTCTGATTTTAAATATGGGGATTTAAGCCGCTATTCGGATTATTATGGACGAAATATTTCTCTGGAAGAACCAAAGTATAGAGAAGCATATAATTATTTTTGGGTATAGGCAGGCAGGTTATTGTCGGAATGAGAAATTGAGGGGCATATGATACCTCTTGGGATATGGATGATGGCTTAGCTTTTCTTCAGTAAAAAAACTTGCAGAGCAGGATTTTAAAAACCGAAGGAACGGATGCTGCAGGTAAAAGCTGGAACGGCGATCCTAAAGATCCTGCCGATTACAGTAAACAACTGGTGCAGACCTTTACCGTAGGCTTCGGGCAAGGTATTTCGCCCTCAGGAAGGAGGTATTTGGAGCTGGCTGCCAGCCGCCCCGAGTATTATTATGAGGCAGATAAACCCGAAAGTTTGTCGAAGGTATTTAACGACATTGTAGAGCAGATTAAACCTGGCACGAAAAAAATGTGGGTTACGACGATGTTGGTGCGACCGCGCCTGCAACGACCAGCAGCAGCCTGCCTGAGATGTCGGCAGTTATCGGTTTGAAAACAAACTCTTGGAGTAGCCAGATTATTTTCCAAAGATTAGGGAAGGATGGTCGTCGTAGTGAAGAATTGAAGCTGTACCCGTCGTTTGCAAACCGTAAAACCCTGATTAATACGGGTTCAAGTACTTATTTTATTAATAATATTCCCAATAATACTTTAAACAATGCCTATTTTGATATTGCAGATGCAGCTAATGGTAAAAATTCGGATGAATGGCGTGATTTGCTGAATTGGACGGGGCGTATCGGTGATGATAAATCAATACAAGATAAATCAAAAACACACCGTACAGTCAAGTTTACCGTATTCGGGAAGGTGATCAGCGTGATTTGGGCGATATTTTTGGACGGTTCGGTTGCTGCTGTCGGTAATAAGGCCAAGTATAAAGTTGGCAACGATACGATCAAGCGTCAGAAATATATGGTTGCGGCTGCGAATGACGGCATGGTGCATTTGTTCCAAACCTCGTCAGATGCAAATCATCCGTATGAACTGAAAGTCAGCTACATCCCTTCGACAATGGAGCGGGATGTCGCAGATGGTAATAATGTGAAGACGGTTACTTTGGCAAAAGTTTTGAAAAATATTGCCAAAGACAGCTATACGTCGTCTATTACCAATCATGAATATATGGTTAACGGCGGATTTACCTTGCGTCAGACTTCTGAAAATGATACTCAGCGCGTATTTATGTTTGGTGCGATGGGTCAGGGTGGTCGTGGTGCCTATGCCCTGAATATCGGCGGTAATGTAGATAAAGCTACCAAAACAGGTTTGGATGTCACTGATACCGAGTGGAATAAAACAGTTCCATTGTTTGAAACCATCAAAGGTGAGAAAAACACATTGGGCTATACCATTGGTACGCCGCAAATTGGGCGTGTCTCGGTCAGCAGACCTGCCGATAACGGACGTGTAGATATAAAAGAAAACATTCGCTATGCAGGTTTTCTTGCCAGCGGTTATCGTGTTGAAGATAAAGCCGATACGAAAAATGAAACAGCATTGTATGTATATGAAATGCTAGGTAAGGAAGTTGGTACAGGCGATAAGCGTGGTAACGGTACAGGTAAAGGACCGGGCGATTTGTTGAAAAAAATCGAAGTTCAAGACGGTGTAGGCGGTCTGTCCACGCCGACCCTTGTGGACACTGATTTTGATGGTGTAATTGATGTTGCGTATGCGGGCGACCGTGGAGGCAATATGTATCGTTTTTGACCTGCGCGGCGAAAAACCGGACAACTGGAAGGTTGTTAAAATCTTTACGGGTTCACCCAGCAAAACCGATTACCTCCGCACCTGCCGTTTCACGCCGCAGAGCAAACGAATATGTCGTGATTTTTCGGTACGGGCAGTGAGGTTTATCAAAATGATCTGACCAATAAAGACAAGCAATCTATTTACGGTATTTATGAAGATTTGACACCGAATCAGACCGTAACCGCTGCTTCCGAAAGTGATTTGCAGCAACAAGAGTTTCGTCCTGAAGAAAAAGGAAAAGAAGGCTATATTTATCTAACTAACAACCAGGTTGCCAAAACCCAAAAAGGTTGGAAAATCGATTTGCGTGATGGTGAACGGGTAAACGTCAAACCGACTATGATCTTGCGTACTGCTGTTGTGACTGTGCGTCGCTATGATTCTGTTACAGAGGAAAAAAATCTGCAGGTGCCGATGTTTGTTTACCAGCAAGTACGAGCGTGAAAAACTGCAGCAAAAACTTCGTTCATTGGTGTGAATGCTGATAATGGAGGTGCATTGAACGCACGCAGCGCGCGTTTTACGCCTGATACCGTTATTCGGAAGCTGGATGGCTTTGGTATGCAATACGCCAATGGTTTGACTCAGGATGGGGTTATCAACTTTACCTTCCTCAATCCGAGCAAATTGGATGATTCCCCTGTGACCGCAGACGGGGATTCAGGTGGTACGGGTACGGATAAAGAGCTTTCTGTTACGTCGAGTACGCCAAATAACAAATGCTTCTCCAATAAAGTAACCCGCAGCCTACTGTTAAATAAGGGTGAGTCTCTGGCAGTTGAGGGTGGTCGTATCTGTGGTTTGAAACGTATCAGCTGGCGCGAGCTGTTTTTCTGATTGGTTCGTGCAAACGAATGAAGACCAAGAGGTCGTCTGAAACTTGGAAACAGGTTTTCAGACGACCTTTGTTTTATAGTGGATTAACTTTTAAACCAGTACGGTATTGCCTCGCCTTGCCATACTATCTGAGACCTTTGCAAAAAGTCTTTTCCCCAACAGCCGAAACCTAAACAAAGGTTTTTCGGCTGTTTTTTTGTTTCAAATAACCACTGATTCTATTCAAATACCCCCTTAATCCTCCTTGGATACCTGATAATCAGGCATCCGGACCGCCTTTTAGGCGCAAACAGGCACACTTAGCCTGTTGCCGCTTTCAACAGGTTTAAACACATCGCCTTCAGATGGCTTTTGTGCGCTTACTTTGAGCAGACCAAAATAGGCTGCCCGGGCGTAGCGGAATTTACGGTGTAACGTACCGAAGCTTTGTTCGACCACATAACGGGTTTTCGACAAATATCGGTTACGTTTGGTTTGCGCTTCCGTCAGCAGACGGTTGCGGTGGGCTTTGCGCATAATGCCATCCAGCAACTGATGCTCTTCTAGATGTTGCCGGTTTTCCTCACTGTCGTAGCCTTTATCGGCATAGACGGTCGTACCTTTGGGCAAGCCTTCCAATAAAGGCGACAGATGGTTGCACTCATGGGTATTGGCGGGAGTGATGTGCAATTTCTCGATATATAGTGGATTAAATTTAAACCAGTACGGCGTTGCCTCGCCTTGCCGTACTAATTGTACTGTCTACGGCTTCGTCGCCTTGTCCTGATTTAAATTTAATCCACTATAGCCTTCTTCATCGGTACGGGTATGTTGTTTGTAACCGAGTTTGTAGAGACCGTTTTTCTTTGTCCAGCGGGCATCTTTGTCCTTACTCGGTGTGGTTTGGCCGCTGACTTGCCCTTCTTCATCGACTTCTATGGCCTGACGCTGTTTGCTGCCGGCGGTCTGAATAATGGTGGCGTCAATGATGGCGGCGGATGCTTTCTACTTTTTAAACCTTTTTTTCAGTCAGTTGGCGGTTAATCAGTTCCAGCACTCGGACAGGGTGTCGTCTTGTGCCAGCCAGTTGCGGTAGCGGCATAAGGTGCTGTAATCGGGGATGTTCAGTTCGTCAAAACGGCAAAACAGGTTGAAGTCGATGCGGGTAATGAGGCTGTGTTCGAGTTCGGGATCGGAGAGGCTGTGCCATTGTCCGAGCAGGACGGCTTTGAACATGGACAACAGGGGATAGGCGGGACGGCCGCGGTGGTCTCTAAGGTAACGGGTTCTTTGACGGTTCAGGTACTGCTCGATCGGTTGCCAATCAATCACCTGATCCAACTTCAATAGTGGGAAGCGGTCGATGTGTTTGGCAATCATGGCTTGTGCGGTTTGCTGGAAGAAGGTGCTCATGAGAAATCCCCTAAATGTCTTGGTGGGAATTTAGGGATTTTTGGGGAATTTT